>Ga0209611_10000660_pt1 | contig 53635 bp, 37 predicted proteins | sample S1TSphgellanicum_3_FD_187693 | JGI IMG/M metagenome (GOLD analysis project Ga0209611, IMG submission 187693) | Host-associated microbial communities from peat moss isolated from Minnesota, USA - S1T2_Fc - Sphagnum magellanicum MG (SPAdes) (version 2) | ecosystem: Host-associated > Plants > Peat... | reverse complement strand
AGAGGTTATAAGCTACAACACAAACTCACCCAGAAGAGCCATTCACTCATGTCTGTCACAAGACATGGCAGACTGAATGAAGAAGACATTACCTCGCCACATCCATGTCATGATGATGCTCAACACTTTGAGGTTGAACACATTTGCCTTGATTTATGGCCCATAGTTGTCCATGGCTAGCCACCATAACAACAATAGGTCTCTCAGCCTCTGACTCACTAGCCACATTTTCAGGAAAAACATTGAAAGTTTGTAATGCTTGCTGTTTTTTAGATATACCACTCTTTTTCCTCTCAATCTGCAAGCTGCCATTCTTTTTACTGCAATCATTTTTGCCATTTTCTGGCTGCACAGTGTTGAGCTTTTTGAGTGGCACTTCATGGTGCCTACCATATGTAGGTGGTGTGAAGATGTAGATGTAGATGCCATATGTAGATGTAGATATGCCAGCCCTTTTAGAGAAAACCCATGCTAGTTAGCCAGAGCACACATTGAGGTCAAATTACATAACCCCATGCAACCCAGAAAAAAGAACTGAAAAATATTTAAATTTCCATTGAAATTCCCCTAAAAAATCATTTTGGGATCATAAGGTGTTTTAAAGGTTAAGGACTAAGCTAAACACACAGAAAGCAGAAACAATGGGACTAGCTCATTTTATCAAATGTTTTTTGCACTTGAATTTCTATCCTAGTTTTTCGACCTCGAAGGTTGATCTTTGTGTAGAGAGTTGAGAAATTGAAAGAATTACATAAATCAATCCTCAAAGAGTATATACAAGCAGTGAGTTCTCCCACCTATCTTTTAATGTATCATTTGGTTTCAATGATTCTGAAGCTAACCTCCAGATTTTGGAAATCATGAAGCTGGCGCATATTACATGTCTTGCTTTTACACTGCCACGCTCATTGCCACATTCAAGCTCAACACAACACTGCTTTTTCAGATGGAGGTGGTGCTGAGAAATTGGTGAAGTCATTATGCAGAATGCAGCCTTTTGGAAACAGCCATTAACATCAATGCACTTATTGATTCTGCAGGCAAATGAAATACATGGCATAACCACATTAGTTTCAAGAGAAAACAAGTCATTTTGCATATCACAGCCTTTTGCAAACATCCATTACATCAACAAACTAATTGATTTATAATGCAAATAGCAAAACCATTTTAGTTTCAAGAGAAAAGAAGTCATTGTGCAGAACACAACCTTTTGCAAACACCTATTACATTGATGCATGGTATATCGCTGAAGTTATGCAATTCTCCATAGGGAATCTTCTTGCAGAGAGATTTGGAAATGGAACTTACATAACGAGTGCACAAGTTCAGCTAGAAGACACTGTATCACATTCATGTCTCCACTTGAAACTGGTGCCTCTGTCCCATAAGTCAGAATAACCTTGGAATTTGGCTTCTGGGCATAATCAATATTTCTAGAACAGTGCGCTGAAATCCCTTGTGTTGATAAAGAAGACATTTTCAGGGGTGTCTTTGTGGGCATCTTGAAACAGAGGGACCTTGTGGTGGCAGTTTTCTTGAAAGGAGTGGCATAAGGAGAGTTGGAAGGAGAATGTGAGGACAAAATCTTGGATAGGTTACTACTGTTGGTTGGGACTCTAGTAGAAGGAAAAAACTATGATGTGTAAGGGGAGTCACTATTGTCAATCGCACTAGAAGTTTGCCTCTATTGATACTTAAACTGGTGTCCTCAGAAGTGGAGAGGAATGGCTATCAATGCTCATTGGATTGTTCATTCTACTATGGTGGACCATGTTTCTGTCAATGACAAATTTGGCTGAAAAATAAAGTTTGAATGACTCAAAGAAGTGAGAAAGCCTTGTTGTGAAGCTCAATTCACAACTCTCAGAAGAGCTGCTTGATCGCAATCCTGCAGAATTCACCATCACCACCTCCAAAGGTTTTTTTGAAGAAAACTAAAGGTGAAACATTTGTGGAAAATGGGTGGTAGAGGTCAAGACCTTGGACTCTAGAACAGAATATCTGTGAGGAGTTGTATTAATCTCCAAAGGAATACATGTCATGGCAGGAGGCAATTCGACCTCTATGTCATCAAACTCAGAGGATCTAGCAGCTTTCATTGAACCCAACTGCCCTGAGCTTTGTGAAATTGGCAACCCCTTTGAATTACCTCTTCCATTCAATGTACCACCAGCCTTGAATGATCTTTCTGGCAATGGACCTTCTGGAACATCATCTTCTTACAAAGCAAGCAAGTTCAACTCTTGCTTCTTTATTTTGAACAAATCCCATCACCTAACAAAAAATCAACAAAACATCAGAAGCATCAGGAAGTAGTAATTAGAGTTGATGCTCTCCCTTGTACCTCCAGATGTGTGCTTGCAAATTCCATCAGTCTAATATGGAATGCTCACTGTTGTTCTACAGTCTCTACATGTGAGTTTCCTTTTTAAGGTAGATCAATTTTGAGCTTTCAAGAAGGTCTCCCTGAAGAAACTCACTCTCATCACCATCACCATCAACAGCAGCCACTCCAGTAGCAGGCATTGGCAACAAAAAGATGCAGAGATCCCACTTGTTCCTTTGCAAGTATGAATCCTAACACCTGACGTACTAGAGTTTCATTGCTTCCGGCAGAATGTGCTTGATCTGAGCCAAGTGTTGGAAAAGAAACCGTCTTCAAGAACACACCCAAGATACAACACTGCATCAGTTTTGCTTTGCAGCAGCTTTGTGGAACCGATCCAAGAGTTCAAGAAAAGAAATTGCATGCGATGGAGTTCACAGTCTCAAACTGCTACTACTTTTGTGTGATGGCTTCGACAGTGTTGCAAACGGATTCGAAAGTAGAGCGTTGGCAGTGTAGAGAAAGCAAATTCACGCTACCTCCAACCCATCAAAGAATGCCTACAAGAGAACACATCCCATTCATTTATGTCATTTCATGAATTTATGCAGACAAAGCTCGACTAAAGACAAGTTTGTGGGTTTTTGCAAGACCCATTTCTTCTCGAGAATGTTTGTGGGTTTTAAGCCAGAACCCATTTGTCAAGAGAGAGTTTGCAACGCACGGAAAAAGAAAAATGCAAAGAAAAAACGCATAGACAATGGACTTACTCACATGGGGGGAAGCTGCTTAGGAGGAGGAGGAGTACATCTCTTTAGCGGCGATGGTTTCACGCAGTCGTCGTCATTATTCTCCTCCTCGACGACTCCGAAACCCTGCCATTCTTGCTTTTGCTTCAAAGCAATGGATACAGACAAACCTCCTCCTTTGGAAATAAAGGCTTTCTTCTTCGTCTCTAGCTTTCAACTCCTGAACTCAACAACCCTCGCCTTGCTTTCTTTGGGTCAACTACCCGGCGACTTGCCTACAACAATGCGCACCTCACTACTCGCCTGTGAATGTCAGACATCACTTTGTAAAGCTTCTGCAAACCAACTTCATTGTCTTTTCCCCCAAATGATGTAGCCTTGATGAAAATGCATGTGACAAGGAGTGAGGCATGGCCATGAAACCCTCCTTCCTTGGCAGCTTTTGAGTGTCTTCTTCCTAAAGGTTGAAAAAGAAGAAGAGAGATCTGTAGTCGACTTGCAACCTAGACTCCACAAGACTCAAGAGTTGAAAAAGAAAAAAAGAGATCTGCAGTCGACTTGCAACCTAGACTCCACAAGACTCAAGAGAAGATGAATGAATCGTCAAGATCCATCTCAAGAGCTAATGAAGAAAAGAAAACAGAGGAATCTCAAGAACAACAATGCCAAGCTATCCCATGCTTGGCCCCGAGATCCACAACAAAAGTGGATCCAAACCCTTGATGCGAAACCCTCTCCCCTTTTCCCTTGCACAACGGCCCTCCCTCACTGTCACGTCCATATCACATGGCTTGGCCAACAAACAAACAGGCCACGAAAGAAACAACATCCCTATCACCCTTAAAGGAGCAACAAGAACTCTCACCTTCTTCTTTTTGCTTCAAACAATGGATGTGTGATTTGCAACAGAGAAGCCAAGAACGGATGATTTTCATCACCATGGCCATTGTGTACTATAACAGCAGCACTAATTTGGAAAACCACATAAGGCATGTAATATGACTTGGGTATAATTTGTATATTATTTAAAACAAATTTAACATAAATAAACTAGACAAAAACTAAGGTGATGTATGCTCCAAATACAACTTACATACAATTTAAATACAATCATTATACATACCTAATAATACATGGGTACATCTTAGTATGTACCCATATAATAATGAGCATAATATGTTCAATACACAATTGTGGACCCCTTATGCCTAAAATATGTATAATACATTTGGAATACCCATAGGGCTACGATTGACTCATTTGGTGACATTTACAACTAATGGTAGGTAGAAGGGTCTTCTTGGATGGAAATTGTGTTGAAAGCTATCCAAATGAAAGGATGAAAAAATCCATTAGTTGCAAGTTAGTCATACAGTAGTTCCAAGCAAGACCAAATGCAACAAGTAGTTGTAGATATAACCAACAATAGTTGCAAATGTCAAATAGTCACAACTAGTCGCAAATTGGTTGGTTACAAAAACCTAGTTTTCTTCTAGTGGACCATCTAGAAATGACCAAATCAATTGGCCCAATCCTTGCCAAATTTGGCACGCCTAACAAGGTGATGTTGTTTGGTAAAAAACGATGATAACCCTACATGGCTGATGTTGGTAAAAAATGGGGATACTTTTGTTACAACATCATGACATGTTGCACGGAGGCTTGTCTGGCTTGTGGATCCTTCTCCACATAATGGTAATTCTAGACTAGGATGCCCAACTGTAGAAGTGTAATTCATCCAGATGTAATGCCTCCAAACAACTCAAGTAGGCATATCCCATCCTTGGGAATATCCCATTGAATAACACTAGTATCCAATGGGCTTAAACTTGGAGGCCCATTACCAAAGTTCACAAGTGATTGTGGGTTTGGTGACGACAAAATGTGCCAAGCTTGATGAATACAATGACATGCCAATGTCTGGAGTTTGGTCAATGTGCCCCATGGTGGCCTACGATCCAATGGAGAAATTGAAATGATTAGTATCCCATGTGGCCTTGACACCACCAATTCACCATTTGGAGGTGCATCCTGGTCATGGACATTACCGTCCAACAATTCAAGTCCATGTGGAAGGCTTGAAAATCCACCCAACATAGTTGACTTGTTAAATTTTCCTACTTGCCCCCTAATGAATTTCATTGGAAGCCTTGTGGCTAGTTCCTATTTGCTGACCTAGATGATAGTATGCGACTTCTTCCCAAAATTCAATGGCAACCCCTAGGGGGTACAACACCACACCTCCAACCAACACATCATAAGACGTAGCATGCATGACCACTGTTTAGGCCTACATAGTAATGTAGTCTATTGGCTTGTTGGGATTAATTTGGATCACAATTTCCTACTTGGTTAACCTTCGTGTTTTCTCTAACCCACCCATGGTTGTCAAAATGTGATATGGGCATGGGTCAAGATCAACATTAGTCAATCCCAGACCATTAACAGTAGCTTTGCCCAACATTAATGGTTGAACACCAAAATCCAACAACACCCTAAAAGGTTGGTATCGTTGTGCCAATGCCCCTTTCAACTGAACCACTCCTTCCTCATTATCCACAACCACAACCTTAGGAATAACAATGGTTCAATCAATAGCTAGTCATGTGGAAGGTCATGAAGTTTGGCCATAACCACATGCCAAGATTCAAGTTGAACCTTGGACACCTCCATGTGGTTAGCCTCAAAAATTGGATGGGGAATTGCAAGAGGCACAAAAGTGTCCTTTGACCTAACCATCACCTCTGGTATTCCACCATTCTCACATAATGTGACTGCCAAGCAAAACACGACTATTAGTTGAATATTTGAAATGGCCAATGTTTCAATAGAAAATAATGGTGCCCAACACGTTGTTTTGGCCGCCCCTATCAAACTTGTGGGTGCCTTGGACCTATGTATAGAACTAATATTTTCCTTGACACTCCACTCGAAATTAACGCCCCAATGGGATTCGGAATGGTTTCTATTAACACAAATGATTGTGGGAGCCACATCTAATGTTGAGCCTCACCACTCTAAGGATCCAATCTTTCATTAGCACCTCATGGTTTTAGCACCCGTGTATTAACTCTTGTCACTGGTGCAGTTGTGAAAATCATCTCATTAGGATTTGGAACCATAACATTATTTCCATCATTTGTTGCCCATGACTCATGATCTTTTGACATGTGTGGCATCGTCTCATTTGGTGCCATTGATCCTGAAAAATTAGCTCCACAAAAGAATCCTTGATCTGCATCTAACCCATATGATTGGTCATCTTCCTTATCCTTGACATTCCCTGACCCAAATGCAATAAATTTCACATGGGCCGCCATGCTTGTGATTAAGGCCTCCAACCATGCAAACCTAGCTTCCATGCTGTTGAGTTGGCCTTGAGTTGGTTTGGTGGCCAACCTTTTGTTGGCTACACCTTTCCCCTTTTAGCCCTTCCCAGAACTTTAGCCCTTATTGGCATTAGTGTTCTATGATTGGCTTTGCTGTAATTCTAAGTGAAATGTGAAGTAATGATTGGCATCATGCCCATATGCATGATAATGGGAACATGATTGGCTGGGATTAAGGTTGGAAGTTATGGCTTGTGGTGGATTGGGATAGTCCTTCTTATGAGGCCCACCACACCTCCAACATTTATTTTCTCCACTTTGTTCCATTAAATAGGATGTGGAACCACCACCTAAATCTAATTTGGCCCCCTTGGCCTTGGGTGGTGCAGCCTTGGTGAGTTGACTTCATAATTGTTGACCTAATGGTGTTGGAGAATTTTTTGGGTTTTCCTTGTTGAACCCAAGGGTGACCACTTGTTCCTCCACCATGTTCATCTCAATCCTTTTCGACAACTGAAACACACTAGCCAAAGTAGGTTGTAATAAAATGGCATTTTACGTCCAACATTTAAACTCCTTGTCCAAAATCCCATACCAAAACTAGATTGTTTGGGCTTCTGTGACACCTTGTGTCACCATCATCAACCTAGGCATCCATGCATAGGCTTTTTGCAAACTCTCATGGGGTTTATGTTATAAATCTTATAAACTCTGCAACTTCTCAATCCTAACCCCTTTGTAATTTAGTCGCAATTCATGAAAAAAATCCACAACTTGGTTAAATATGGGCAATGGACCATGTGTACTAATGGATGCCGTGCACCACCACCCTGGTAGTTCCACCATTTCCAGTGGCTCCACTACCGCTAACACTTCCATTTCCATTTGTCGAATTAATGCCAAAAGTTGCCATTGCACCACTTGGGCCACAATTCCCCTAATGATAAAAACATAATTAAGAGACCAATATAGACACCACTCCTCAATTTGAATTTCATGGGCATTCTTGAATTCATGATACATCCATAGGCAGCCTTCCCAAATGTTGAAACAAACCCTTCCATGTCATGAAAGGTGTGAACAGCTGGGGATTATGCATTTGTTACATATCACACCAATTGTTAAACTCTTGGATGAAATCATCTAGTCAATGGTGTCAACTGCCCTCGAATATCGACAGGCTCCATACATCTCCTCCATGTCCCACAATAGTGGTGGCGTGACAAACCTTAAAAAAAAATGTCTCAGAATTTGAAGAATTTCCCCCATATGATGATGAAGGTGGTGTGGGTGGTCTGAACCACACCCCTCGCTTGATGAAACCATTAATAACATTGTCCCTATCCCTGGAATCTTGTGTCACCTCTATGATGAACCTTAAACCCTAACTTGGGTATCCCCCCTAAAATCCAATCACAAAAAAATGATACACTTGTGATGGTTCAAACTAAATCTACAAGGATGTTGAACCTATTATGATTTAACTAAACCCCCAAAACATAAACCTCATAACATGAACCCAAGGTTGTTGCACTTGTATGGCTAAGGCACCTGCACCCACAAAAACATTTCATAAGGCCAACAAACTAGGGCACACTATAAACACAAAAGGTGGTCTACTAATCATCAACCAAGTCTCACCATAACAACAAGTAATGGGACATTTCGGTGATCAAATTTAGACATATCCATAACTATGCCTCCCAATACAACCTAAACCTTGATTAAACCCAATCAACATATCCGGGGAAACCACGAGTCAAATAGGACCTATTTAATAATCAAGATTGGGAGGTAGCCTTGTCCCATGCCCAACCATTAACCACACTAATCACAACCCCCAAGCTCATTATGACAATAATGGCACGTGTGGGAAGGCACATAACCTTTCACCTAAACTTGCACACTAAATAGTAAGCATAGACTACCAAAAGGTCGACCTGAGAGCATGTGTTCACCCCCAAGTTGTAGGCAAATGCATACACCTTGGTAATTCCCTTACCTCCTGAAAGCATATGACAACCTAACCAACATGTTAATAAGCAATAGGTGCAATCCCAACAAACACGAGTCGAGATGCACAACTCATGCAACACAAATTTCCATTTTTGTGATTCATGTGCAAGAATCACAACAAGAATTCAAATCCTCTACATTTGCTAATGATGTGGCATTCCACCACCTATAAGGTGCAAAAAATATTATTCACCAACACAATGTTGAACCGCCAAATATTTGGTACAAAAAAGTTGGCCACACACCACCTAGCATTTTGGAATAAGCCTCCAAAAATGCATGTCTCCAACTAAGCTAAAAACTCCCACGCTAAAAGTGTTTTCCACTAGAAACTAACTACAATAGAAAGCTTATGATTTCGCTTTTGTATAAGTGAGAACAAAATTCCCAAAGTTGAATGGCAAATAATTCCATAATTGCCAAATCAACCTCTGGCCTCCAAAACTTTTTGTTTCCAAAACTTCTATAGTTTCACATGCATATAATTTTGCTTTCCAAAAACTCAATGATGCAAACAATTTGTCAATCCAACTTTGTATGCAAACCATATGAATTTTCAAAGAAATTCAAAATGAAAATGCAAATGAATTAAAAATCAAATTTTTGTCCAATTTTAAGGGTCAAATCATTTAGTGTACATTTAAAGGTGGGTTGTCTGCTAACTAGCCTACCCACACAATCACTAACCCTTGTTCACCCATTATCTACCCCTAGTTAAATGAATGGTTTTTTTAATCCAAAATTTGGATGAAATCTTTCAAATGGATGAAAAATAAATAAATAAATAAAAATGTTGGTAGGTTTGTATTCATGTTGAACCTGCACCTTAAGTTCAAAAATTTGGAAAAAAAATAATAATAAAAAGGGAGGCCCAGATTGGACACCTTGACCTTTCTTATCCCAAGCTTCTTCTAAGGCACATGAGCCTCCGCTCATGCCCAAATCTCGAAGGTTCAGAAAAGAGTTTGAGTTCCCAACAATGGCGGCTAGAGTTCGACTCTCTCCACTACCATCCCCCCTACCTAGTTTTTTTTTTTTTCCCTTTTTCCTTTAATTTTTTTTTTTTTTCTTCTCCTTCTCTTCCTCTTTTCCTTCTTCCTTTTCTACTGCAACCACCACCACACAAAACACCATAGCGAAAAACAAACCAGGAAAACTTTAAAAAGGAGCTCCCCCTCGCTCACCCTCCCTCTTCTTTCTCCCTTATGTTGCTATAATAACTATTGTACCTTGTTGTAGTCGACTGCGTGGTAGCACAACCACAACACCGCTGACATGGGGAGGCAACATGGCCCCTTGCTCTTTGTTTTCCTCCTAGTGACTAGAACTGACCTTGGTGATGGTGAAATGGCAGTGCCTACATGAGTGCCACAAGGATATTGAGAAGGGAAAGAAAGGCGGAGAAAAACAAAAAAAAAAACAGGGAAAAGGGGGGGGGGGGGACTTCCATTTGACAAAACTAAGGGCCCTCCTTTGATGTTTTTGAACGCCCTTATTTTTCTTCCCCAACTCTACGCAACCTTCAAACTCCAGGGATTTGGCCTTAAAATATTTGTGACCTGAACAAAACTCTTGCAAAAACCAACTTGTAATACAAAAATCAAAACAAACAACACAACATTCGTTGTTACCCAAACTCTCATGCATAACACACACACAATAGAAAACCAAAAAAACTTAGTGTTAAACAACTCTAGCCTAGTTGTAGCACAAAAACAACTAGTTAGACTTTTGATGATTCAAAAGACTGATTCACTTGCAACAACACAAGAATCCAAGCCCAAACAAAGAAAACCAAACACTTGCATAACAAAGAAAACTGCAAAGCAAAACTATGTTCTAGAATCTCAAATCATCAAAAGTGATTTGAGGTCACACAAGATGAGATTATATCCCATGAAAAATACCCCAAACCTCGTTCACACATGAATTGGTTCAAGAATAATTAATTAACTTAACTAACCCATTTTATCCCTAATTAACTAGGACCTAACTAAGCAATTAAACTAACACACCTAACATCTATATGAGATGGGCATACTTATGACAAATGACATTTTCACATTATCCTTTTGTCTCATGTTCAATTCGATCTTTGCTACATGTTATGTTGTTTCTTCATGTTATCTAGGGCCATGGTCCTCACTTTTGAATCCACATCAGTTTTGAATTTTGATTCCACATGACAAAGGTTTTTTTTGTTTTTTCATTTTGCCAAGATAAGTTTGATGGCTACCATGTCAATGTGTTAGTTGCAAAAATAATTTTGTTATTATTATTGTGTGTGTGTGTTTTAATGAGTTCAATCGACTTTGCAAATAATATTTAACTCTAAAAGTGCCTATGTTAAATAGCATGTGTTCATAACCATGTGATCAAAACCAACCCAATGTTTTATATGTTTTATGTTAATGCGGCTATGTTTTATTTTCATATTGAAGTTAATGTGGTTATTAAATGAACAAATTGTAGAACATGTGGCCAAAAAAAGTATAATTGTGAATTTTTTTGGGATTCTTGAATCTAACTCAATATGTAAAAATTCTTTTAAGAAATTATTCTTCACAAATAAATACCAATGGCAATGTTTTAGGTGGCATGGGGAAGTATAATGGCATGTGAAAAAACAAAGGAGTGACAAACTTGGTCAATTAAAGAAGCAATTGATCCTAAATATATTGACTAGAAAGTCATCTTACACAAGGTTACGAGCCCTTGAATTCATAGCCTATTCACAAATCAAACAACAAGGTAACAACAACAAATCAACATTTTGTTAAGCACCCAATTGAGCAAAGCCCAATATATATATATTTGATTTTGTAGTTAAGGAGGTGGAAGAGGACCAACATGCTTGTCTTCAAAACCTTTTATTGCAATTGGGCCTTTCTCAAATTTTTCTCTAGTGCCTCAATTGGGTCTCCACCATGTCACTACCCCATGGTTATAACATCAACCTTGTCACATCGTGTCAATCACATTAATTTTGAGACCAACATAACCTAATGTCACATCAATTAAAGGTCAACCTAGGTCAAAACAATTGTTTTTATAAAGCTAACAAAATTATCTCAATGATAACTAAAATTCACTCACCATGTAATTTTGGGGGACAAGGATGATTAATTAAACTCGAGTCCCGATCCATATGATGACCTAAATTCAATCACAAAAAAATCCAAACTATCAAGATGTGATGATTAAAATTCCATCACCATATTGATAATCAAGATTTTTTTTCAAGTTTCATATTATTTATTTATTTATTTAACTTTATTTTCTGACTGAAATTTAGTCATCACATCTCAACAACCCAATTTTTTTTCTTAGACTAAAATCCAATCCCCACAAGATTGTGACCAAGGTGGATTTGGTTTAAATCTAACCCTAATTCATGTGATGACCAAACTTTAGTTGTGAAATATTAAATTTTGAATTTTTTTGGAATATTAATTTATCCATGGGTCTAATAACAATGTCCATCCAACCATAAATAACATGGAAGACCCATGGATAAATATATTAAATGGGTAATATTTCAATTGAGTTTTTTTTAAATGCCATGCATTGTCTGGATGTTTATAAAATTGGCAAAATATGCTTTTAATTGTTGCAAAAATACCAATGTAGGTGGGAAAATGATTAAATTATCATTCATCGATCAATGCAGGAAATATTGGATCAAATATGCCCAATTTTCATATACATTTTCAATTGAAACCCAAAAAATCATAATTCATAGTTGCATTTACAAATATTTCTTTCATTTCACCAATATTGTAGTTGCATATGTGCTTATCCAAATTTGAAACTACAATGATAGAGAAGACTAATACATGCATAGTTTCAAACTTAGTTGTTTTAGACAACAAGTGCATGAAAGTCACAAAAACATGGTTCAAATGGACAAGACTTCTTGTAGTGTTTTTAGTTCCCAACCATGATTCATACCTTTTTCATAGTCTATCACATTCTTCAACATTAGTTGTTACTTGTGGTTTCAACCTATGGTTTTTCCCCCATTGAAATGGGTTGGATTCTAATTCCTAATTCATTATGGGTGACCCTATTGGAAAGCAATTACGCAAACCCCTCATACACAACCAATGTTGTGTGGGTATATCATCTACACAAATATAACTATTGGGTACAAGTACAGTGTATTATTTACCTTACCTTATTTTTTTCAAATTCAATATACCGCAATCAAATGCATACACAAGGGTATGTAAATTTGGAAAAATATACTCCTTTTGGATATATTTCAAAAATACCCATACTTCAAGTTGGATATGTTCTCAAACCCAAGTAATCTTGTTAAAGTAAATCTCATTTAAACTTTGAAATCGTCATCTTTGTTATGTGTGATTGTTGTGTAAGGTGTCCAATATTGAGAATGATTATTTTTTGATGACTTTGGGGATGTTGAAGCAAATTTCTTAAATCAAATTGAAGAGGAGTTTAAAGAGCAACTAGATCACTATGTTGAGCTTGTTGATATGGCATAATTTGATTTTTAAATTTGCATTTATGTTTAGTAGGGCAAATGGCATGTCATCCAATTTGATCTCAATGGTCTCTCATTTTATGTATGTTTAAGGATAAAACATTGAAATATTTTTATGCAATTTTATTATTGTAATTTGACATCACATGTGTGCATTGTCTCACTAGATTTAGGCCTAAAGTGTTTAAATAAATTCCAAAGTGTGAAAATATATATCATTTTATTAAATAATATGATTTAAAAAAATTACCCTTTTTAAAACCTTAACCAGGGGTATATGATAAGGGGTACTTGGATACTTGGACCCTACCCATCTACCCAAAATTATAAAATTTGTTTACCCAAACTTTACGTTAATTGGGGGGGGATCATAATATGCCTTTACCCATTAGATAAATAAATTGAAATTTTTTATATACCCTTATTTTAGGATACATTAAAATAATATATCCGTAAAACACCATACAAAACCTTATCCAATTCCAAGAAATGGTAAAAAATCAAATTTGGACCACAAATTGGACAAGCTTTGCAATCTAATGTACACACCCTACTTCAAGCCCACATGTTGAACAATCGTGGATTGTCCACGTTATAATTATTCTTAAGGAAAATTACCTTTGCCCTTTAACCTTCATTGTATCATATGCTACAACCCCCCTCCACAACACTTGTAGCTCTTCTATTAAAGGTGTCATGTACACATCTATGTTATGCATTTTCACAAACTTTTTGCCAAAGGTTATCAAGGCTTATGTTACAAAAAAATTTGGTCACAAGCTATGGTGGGAGATTATAATTGAAAAGAAAAACTAACCAAGTAGATCAACTGGAACTTTTTTCACCAAAAGGGTTAACTCAATTTGTAGCAAGTCCTAAAACCTTACATTACAAAGTTCAACTACAAACTCTAACCACATCACATCAATGTGTGCCCAAGTTTTGGTATTAAGCACACATTTAACCAATCCTTTTGTACTTATATTACCACTATGCCACACCATGAGACAACAATTGCCTTGTCTTTTGGGGTTTTGGTTCATTTTTGCACCTTCCCCAACAATTTGGTTTTGTATATCCCTAATGGCTTGTTGTCTACCCCATCTTCAAAGTATGAATCCCGTAAATATAATTCAAGGACAACAACAAGAATCTTTAATTTCTTGGATCGAGGTGCCTCCTCATCCCTTAGCCCAAAAAGGCATTTGAATATAGGCTTTGTAAAATTTATTTAAACTCTTTCTTTTGGCATGGTTTTTTTTTGTTACCTTTGAAGTCTTCAAGTGCCTTGGTTGTGTTTATTGTTTTGTCTTTGCCTGGGGTGCCTTTACTTGCATTTGCCTTTTTCTTAATGAGGTTGATGAGGATTCTCTAATGAATTGTCACCTTGGTTTGGCTATTATTGATTTTCAATGGCTTATAATGATTATGCTTGGGTTGCCCTTTCTTTTCTATTTCACCTTGTCCTTAGTTCGGGTGTCGATCCTTGCTTCTAACACTTTCCCTTGCTTAGAATGCATGCACTTGCTTTTGGTGGGTTTTCCCTAGTTGGGCCCCCCTTGTTTGCCATAATTAAAGCCTATTTAGGTGCAATAGGTTCACACCTTTTTGTTGCATCCAATTTGATTGGGGTTGCCTTTGCATGTTTTTGGTGTTTTCAACATGATTGGGGTGGCATTTAATTAAGCAAGCAAACTTACATTAATCCATGTGATTAATTCAATGAAACATGAAATTTGCATGACTTTTTATAGAACCTTATAATGATTAAATGATAGTTTTATTCAAGTTTATTTGGTTTGGTAAGCTTGTTACAATAATTAAACCCACAACTACAACCTAAAGCATCACAAAACAATAAACACAAGAGATTGACTAACATTTTTACCCAAGACATGTTGTTTGGCTATGGGTAGACCTTTTCATTTGCATTAAAGGTTTTGAGGGTAGGTTTAATAAGACTTTTACCCATCCTCTATGTCAAAGATACTATAATCATCTTCGCTAGGGTGGGCCATTGCTATTGATTTGATAGAGGATTTGCACATTTGATCAAAATATAAGTTTAATCCATGACCTCCACCCATGTTTCATTGTATGTTGCCATCCCCAATGTGTCTTGTTTTATCTTATCCTCTAATAAAGTTTGCATTCTTTCTAGTTTTCACTCATAAACACAATAATCAATTTGACAAGACGTATTTATTGGCATTGACTTGGATAATAGACTTTTACACATTCCACACATGTTAAAACACTTGAACAAAGTAGTCAAAGTCTAGTTACTTGATTTGATGACAAGTTTTCCTTAATACAGTGTGTTACAAAGATCTTACCAAACAAGTTATTAGCAACTTTCAAATCATGATAATTAAATAAGTAAAGAATTAGTGAATAATGGATTTTTGATCACATATTAGCTTTGTGATTGGCATGTTTTCTTGTTTGGCTTTCAATAAGGCTTCCTCTTTGTTTGCTAGCTCTATTTGGGCTTCCTTTTGTTCCTATCATCCAATTTAACTTCATCCCCAACAACTTGATGGATGCAACACTTCGATCCACCTTCAAAGATTTGATCTTGGACTTACAACTAGTAAAAGTTCCCTCTTTAAAGCAAATAGCTTAAGAACCTTCATGACATCCTTAGATGTCACCCCAATGGGACACTTCGTAATGGATTAGACAAAGGTTCAATGTTGTCATCATGAGGAGCAACACTAATTCCATAATCAAAACCAACTAGCACTAATTAGAATCGCTTGTGGTCTTCACTAGGATTAATGCTCATGCACCACTACCATCTAAGGAATTTATTGTATATTCTTTCTTATCATCAATAACCACCCAACCTTTACTTCAACCTACGTGCTCTCTTTTCATGTGGATTCCATTGCCTTTGCCCAAGTGATTTCATAGCCCTTTGTTTGGGCAATGAAACCATGTACACTCTATGGGGGAATTTTGTCATTGGTGATAAAAGTTGTTCCAAAAAACCTCCAGTAAATTTCTTCCATTGCCACCTTGGCTTTCAATTTCAAACGAGGGAATTGAATGTTGAGTTTTTTTTAACTTCTAAACAAAGAATTACAAGCTTCTATACTAACATGTTCATTCTCCAATTCATGTTTTGGATCCAATCCAATATTACCCAACTATCAAACAATAGAAAAGAAAACAAGATCTTGATTTTTATGTCCACCAAGGGCCAATTTGCCATTAGGACCTCTTTTTGCAACTTTTCAAGCTTGGATTCCTTGCACATGATTGCCCTAAAAGAACACAAACAAAACATTGTAATTGTCACTAAAAGTAGACATGATCACACAAATGTCAAAAAATTCCTATCATTCTTGACACAATTTTTGAATGCTTAAAATCAAAATTACTTGTGTTTCTCTAACACCCTGGATATTTACACATGAATCACACATTGTCACAACTTACCCAATGATTAAGCCAAGTACTTGTTGGTCCTTCCAAACCACTAACCTTGCTTACATAATATAGGGTTTTAAAACATTATCAATGGTTAGAAAATACATAGTAAAAAAAGGTGACGACTTTTAAGCATGAAATTCAAAAGTTCAATCGGGTGGCCATTGAATCCAATGTATTTCAAATCAAAAGGAAAATTAGACCATGGAACATTAACATTTAGGCTAAACACTATGACTGTAAAATAAAAAGGATAGATAATTGGACATAAATGATGACATGTTCTTTATGTGCAATGTGTTTCAATGTCCTTGTTGTTCAAGCGTCCAACCTACCATCCAAAGCATTCAATATTTAAACACTAATGAAATCAAAGTGATGATGCATAACCTTAAATACTTTTTTTTTTGCCAAAAACACATGGAAATTTAAGTAACATTTAATAAAACTTTGAATGGAAAGCTTGACTTTTATTGCAAACACATACCATGACTAACATTAGTTACCAAAAGTTGGAAGATGAAGGGGAAGAATGGAAACATTGCACCAATAGGTGATCTCATTTCCAAGTTGAGAATGCACAGAAGACAATGGAAACCTCAATGAAAAATATGCCAACAATGTTCTACTAACCACCTAATTCACTACACTAATGTGTCCCAACTCATTTTGTAAATCATTAGATTTTGAGTGAAATTGTACAAATTTACCATGTGAAAATGACCAACACGTTAGTGAACTTTAGTTGTTATGGACAAGTGAATTCACTAATAATTAATTAAATTCATTAATAGCTAATTTACTAATACCTAATCAAATTCATTAATAGTTAATTGACTAGGTTAGCCTCCTAGTTCATAACTAGTCTAAGCTAAGGAACCTACAATAGATTAAACATTTAACCACCTAAGGTTGAGAACCTACTATAGGTTAGGTTAAGCACCTAGGAACCTAATGTAGGCTAGACACCTAAGAACTTAAGCTAACATAGACCACCTAGCTCACCAACTTAGGGTGAAAATGTGAAGGTTTGAACCCCTCACTTCCCCTCACCTCCATGCTTAAGGAGCAAGTCCTTAACCATTGAATCATTATTTAAATAAATGAAACGATTTGTCACCACATTTTTTTGTCCACATTTTTTTCTTGAATTATGTGAAGGCTACCATAGGCCTTAGTTCTTACATTAACCATGAGTTATTCTTAAACTACCATAGGTTAAAGTTTTTGGTTAATCCTAAGGTATTATATATTTTTTTATCCTAGGCTATTTTTTACTATTTTAAGCATTTTATGTGAAGTTATTTAAAACTATTATACTTTAAACCATTCTTGATTATTTTGCACTTGGTTATTTTAAGTTATTATACCCTAAGTTATTTTAAGTTATTTTAGGTTATTTGACCTTAAGCCATGTTCAACTATTCGAGATTATTCCATTTTATTTTTAATTATTTAAAAAATTATTCATTTTAGGTTACTTTAAGTTAATTCACTATAGGTTATTTTAACTTTTTCTTGGTTTTTTTAGGGTATTCCCACTAGAAGAAAAATGGTTTTTATGATTAATCTATGCAACTATTATTTAGTTGCTTATGGCATATGTAACTAAAAATTTTATAGTCACCTTGGACAAATTGCATTCATCTTTAGTTGCAAACGATGAATGAAGTCAAAGTCAACATACATGATTTCATCCATATGCAAAACATATGGTTTATGCAACTGCCATTTAACTAGCATGTGATTAAATTGGTTGGACTTTACATTATGTCATGTGTATTTAAATAATAACAAATGTCAATATGACATGTGGCCTTACTACTATAAATGGAAATGCAATTGTTCATTAGACTAGTGAATTCACTACATCTCCACTAGGTCATGTTCATTCCAACTAATGAATTCATTCAAAATCTAGTGAAATCACTTGGTGTAATTATTGTTAACATTGAGAAACAATAAACTTTCAAGCACCAAGTGAGAGTTTTTCGATAGAACTCCCATAATGATATAAATATCTAAGATTATAGAATAACTCCACGATAATCACTTATGAGGTATAATTGTTATATTAATTCCGTCACAACTAAAACAAACACAAGAATAGAAAGTTTTTGACCATCACCTTCATCATGAATAGCTAAAAGTTGAGAGTTGCCATGACTCCCCCACTGATGTTATTAGTTAGCACTTGACAGTGGGTATAATTAAACATACAATTAGCTATACAAAAGTCGAGGTAAATTGTTAAGAAAAATAGAATAGATTTGTGTCTTGAATTTTTGTCACATTTTATAGAAGCAATGGGGAAGATGTAATCATTATGTACAAATCTAAATTTCTGTCACAATTCCCAAAAGTAATGGGGAGAAATTTTGCATGACATGTACAAAATTGTGTTTCTGTCACAAATTTCATAATCAATGGGAAGAGAATTATCATGATGTAACTTCATCAACTCACAACATGTAGGGAAATATTTGAAAAGGCTGAAATGCATTGAAATCCCTAAAATAGAATCAAGACTTGGTCAAATTTTTTATGTTTGTTTGAAATTATAACTTCATGGGAAAATAACTTGAAAAGTTCTTTATGACCAACAACTTCACTTTTGAATCTCACCAATGTTTGTAAATTTGTCAATAATTGCCATCCCAACAGGTTGTTGTGCAAGTTGAACTTTAGGCAAGCTTTTTCCTACTTCACATGCACACTTATGTTATTGTAAACCAATCATACACACAAAAATGATATTAAAATGGTGGCTCCAATATAAACCATTATCTAGTTCGTTCAATGATAATTTCACCTTGGTTACTTGCAAACAATACTAGGAAATGCGTCCTAGTTCACTCTGGGTTTCACTAGATTTTTGAGTGAATTTGAACAATTTTACCTAATGAAATTGTTTAACCCCTTAGTGAACAGGGACCAATTGCTACGGACATGACTTGTTTCACTAGTACTTAATGAAACAAAGTTACTCTCAAGTGAAATACAAATTTACCAAACCATTCATTTGCTAGTTAATTAACTAACTAGTATGGAAATTAATTAAATTTTAATTATTTAATATAGAATATTATTGATAATTTCATGATTTTTAAAGCCTATTATTTATTGACATGTGTCATTACCTACGCTAGGTTAAAAACCTAACCTAAGTAGGTAGGCCACGTAATCAACCTAGGCACCTAGCCTAAAAATTCAATAAAAAAATATTCAGTCAATATACTATTGTTAACCACACACAACACCACCCACGAGGTTTGATCCCTTGACCTTTGGAATGGGGACGAACATCTTTACCATCAAGTCACCCCATTTATTATAATTTGTTACATTACATTTTATTTATCAAATACTTCATTATAAACATTACAAAAACATAAACTTTAAAAATTCATATCTTATTGAGATTTTGTTCAAATGAAATGATTCGAGTTTACTTTTTAAGAAAATTCAATAATGTACACAATTACATTTATTTCCTTTTGAAAGTTTAAAATCATTTGAACAAAAAAAAAATTGAATATCATTATTCAATAACATTTCAATGACCATTTTTTTGAAAAAAATAAGTTTAATAAATGGATTTTTTTGTTAATATAATAATACTACCTATGTTAAGCTACTTTCAATTATTATATGACTATTTTTCGTTAATTGAAATTATTTCACCCTACATTATTTACGGCTATTTATGGCTATTCTCAATTACTTTTGGTTATTGTAAGTTATTTTTGGCTATTTTAACTTATTTCACCTTAGGCTATTTTCAGCTATTATAAAATTTTTGGGCTATTTTATGTTATTTTTGGCTATTGTAGATTATTTCAATTTAGACTACTTGTAGTTATTGTAAATTACTTTTGGTTATTTTAACTCATTTCACTTTAGGTTATTTTCAGTTATTGTAAGTTTTTTTGGCTGTTCTATGTTATTTTTGGCTATTGTAGATTATTTCAATTTAGACTATTTATAATTATTATAAATTACTTTTGGCTATTATAAATTATTTTAATTTAAACTACTTGTAACTATTATAAGTTACTTTTGGCTATTGAAAGTTATTTCACCTTAAATTATTTTTGTTTATTATAAATTATTTCACCTTAGATTATTTTTGGCAATCCTAAGCAGTTACAATATATGGCTATTGGTTATTCTTTTATTAATGTTATTAGTGGTTATTAATGACTATTGGTACCTATTCTATTTGTGGCTATTAATGTTTTTTAGTGGTTATTATATTAATAGTTATTGGTGGTTATTCTATTAATGGTCATTAGTGGTTTTTCTATTGGTGGCTATTGGTGGTTATTTTATTGGTGGCTATTGGTGGTTATTCTATTAATGGCTATTGGTGGTTATTCTATTAATGACTATTAGTGGTTATTCTATTAATGACTATTAGTGGTTATTCTATTAATGGCTAGTGGTGGTTATTCTATTAATGGCTACTGGTGGTTATTTTATTAATGGCTACTAGAGGTTATTTTATTAATGGCTACTGGTGGTTATTCTATTAATGGCTATTGGTGGTTATTCTATTAATGACTACTGGTGGTTATTCTATTAATGGCTATTCGTGATTAATATATTAATGACTATTGGTGGCTATTATATTAATGGCTATTGTGGTTATTTTATTAATGGCTATTTATGGTTATTTTATTAATGGCTATTGATGGCTATTTTATTAATGGCTATTGGTGGCTATTATATTAATGGTTATTGCTGGTTATTCTATTAATGACTATTGTTGGCTATTCTATTAATGACTATTGCTGGTTATTCTATTAATGACTATTGATGGTTATTTTATTAATGGTTATTGGTGGCTATTATATTAGTGGCTATTAGTGAATATTATGTTATAAGCCATTGGTGGTTATTTTATTGGTGGTTATTAATGGCTATTTTATTAATGGTTATTGGTGACTATTATATTAGTGGTTATTAGTGAATATTCCATTATAAGCCATTGGTGGTTATTTTATTGGTGGTTATTAATGGCTATTTTATTAATGGTTATTGGTGGCTATTATATTAGTGGTTATTAGTGAATATTCCATTATAAGCCATTGGTGGTTATTTTATTGGTGGTTATTAATGGCTATTTTATTAATGGTTATTGGTGGCTATTATATTAGTGGTTATTAGTGAATATTCCATTATAAGCCATTGGTGGTTATTTTATTGGTGGTTATTAATGGCTATTTTATTAATGATTATTAGTGGCTATTATATTAGTGGTTATTAGTGAATATTCCGTTATAAGCCATTGGTGGTTATTTTATTGGTGGTTATTAATGGCTATTTTATTAATGGTTATTAATGGTTATTGTATTATAAATTATTGTTGGTTATTATATGTTATATTACAACTATTGGTGATTATTATATTATAAATTATTGTTCGATATTCTATGTTATAATATCATAGGCTATTTGTAGTTATTATATTGTAGGGTATTTGAAATTATTTTTCATAGGTTATTATTTTTTATTCTAAGTAATTTTTACCTTAAGTCATTATATTTTGTTTTAGATTATTTTAAAGTTATTATGCTTTGGATAAAATAATTTATAATAACATAAAATAAAATGACCTTGAATAATTTAAAGTATAACTTGAAATAACATATAATGATTTAGGATACAATAATTTATAATAGCGTACAATAACATAAAATATAAGTTAAAAATAACTAAAGTAATTTAAAATAATATAGGGTATATCATAAACTAGCATAGATAATATTTTTAAAAACATAGAAATAAACTTATTTGCTATAGTAAATTGTAATAGTGAATTATGTTAACTAGTAATAAAACATGATGTTTACATAGTGATATTATAGTGAAATAATTTTCAGTAGGTGAAATTAATAAAATGTAATGAAGTTATTTCACTTTTAAGGTCCCATAATGATTTAAGCTAGTAGATTACACCCCACTTTGGTAGTAGTGAAATAGTAAGAATTATAGACGTTGAAATATATTGATGAAACATACCAATTTCATACGAAAGTTCATTCATTTTTTGTAACCTTTGTTAAAAAATTTATGAAAAATAATCCATTTTCATTTGCATACGACTTTCCTTCCTACAATTCCAAGTTTTTTACTATTAGCAAATATTTTTGTTTTTCAACAATTGAGACAATCATAAACATCACATCAAATTAAGTCTGGCAAGTCCCCAATAGTGTAAGTTTTGCTTATATAAATAGACCACAATGTTGTATAAACATCCTATTAGTTACACATAAAATTAGGTGGTGGATGGTGCACTACCAACACAAATAACTTTGAATCATAATGTCATGGTATATACTAAAACGACTAGATTAACCTCCATTCACTAGTGGTGAACAAAGGACTATTGCACAAAGAAACCATTCCAATAGTCAATAGTCTATTAATTTCCCTAAATTGGAACCATGAAGGAGTTGAATCTTACAATTATTTTTAAAAAAAAATTGATTCTTTGAAAAAAACCCAACTTTCCAAAATGTCATGCATTTTGCCAACTCAAGATAAAAAGTCATGTCATGATGACAATACCTATTGACTAGTGTCCATTTGCTATCTTTTGCCTCCTTTAATGCACAAAAAATAAAAATAAAAATAAGTCTAATAGTAATAAAACAATTTTGCAAACTAGAAACATCCAAAACAACACAAATCTCCTAAGAATTTTACAATAATGGATTCCTTTTCAATGATGTTGTCGGAATAGAAAAAACATTGAATGTTATTGTTGCTCACACTTATTCAGCCATTACCCATTGAAAAGACCGACCCAATTTGATCATTCATGCATGTTATGGTTCCAACATGCACACAATGCCATCTATCCCTATACAAATTAGAGCTTAAATCATTTAAACAATTAACAATAGTAAACCCCCAAATGTTTTGCAACAATAGTAAAAGATTGAATGTGATCCATTGAATCATGAAACATGTAATCCTTAAAATTGCAAAAGGAGATGGCTTAATCCACATGCAACAATGGATTCTATTGACTATTATTCCTATGAACCAAATTAAAAATCAACTATGTGGGACAATTGCCTCCTCTTATTAGACTTGAAAGACTAGATAACCGATTAGTTTCAATTCACTAGACATTGATTTAATGTAGGTATATTCACCACCATTATGATGTCCCTAGAAAATCTTCAGCATGACAATTGTCATTATCGTCATGGCAATCCACAATTTGCCATAGGTATACCTTCTTAACACTGATTTGAAAAGGCATTCATCTTAATAGATATTTTGATAATAGACTTCATTAGCCAACAACATTAACCTTTCTTTGATACATAATGAAACAAAAGGAAAAGGGAAAATCCTTACCATAGGTAGGAAAAATCTTAGTTGTAGTTGCAAAAAAACTTACATAAGAACATTTTTGTCATAACACTAGAATAAAACCTTATATTATGCAACCATTCAATTTGTGACTATATGTAACTAAAATGTTATTTGTAACTATGTTTTGGAATTTTACAACTAATCACCATCTGTTTCAATCTATTATTTTTCTTGCAACTATGGTGTAACTAATTTGTGACTATTAAATTTTACATCCTTCTATGATGACTAAAGTTTTAGTCTTTTCATCCAAAAAGGGGCCTCTATGTCCAATAAATTACAAAAATAATTACATCTTGGTTACTTTTATGTGATGTACATATACTTTTGATATATATAAATGTGTTTTAAAAATATGTTAAAGCTATAATTATATATTCAAGAATCTAATTATATTATATTTAAGGCTTATCCAATATAAATTTTGCATATATTGTGGCTATGTAGGCTAGGCAAATTGGTAAGCAAATAGTTAGGTATGTAGAATTACCTATTATATTTAATATAAATAATATTTAATAAAAATTAAAATAATTAATTATTTCATAGTAATAATTATTAATAATAGAAATTATTATGATATATAACTACTTTATTAGTAGTAATTTATGATTTATAATTAAATTAGATTACTTAATAAATTTATTAATTACTGAAATTTATTATTATCCAATAATTTAAATATTTTATGCTACTAATTAATTACTTAATTAATAATAATAAATTTTTTGCTAGATAATTAACAATCATTTAATACAAATGATTAATTAATAATTATTAGTTAAATATTAGTTAAATATTTTGTTAATACATAGTATATATTTAATAAATTATTATTTAATTAATAACATAATAAAATAATTTAATAATAATAGAAATTAACTAATTAATAATTTATTATTATGAGTAATAATATACTGATTGTTAAGTATTTAAATTAATATATTTATTAATTATGTTTACTATTATTTAATAATTTATTAGTTTATGTATAATTTAAATACACTACTACAAAATGTGGGTGCAGTTCACTAATCCCCGTTCACTAGACTAATGAATTCACTCAAAATCTTGTGAAATCACTTGGCGTACAAGGACACCTTTTGTTGTAGTGATAGTTTATGTTATTATTAGTTATTAAATAATTAGTAAGTGGTAATAAGTAGTGGGTAGGTTGGTAAGTGAATAAACAATTGTTTAATGGTTAGTAGATCAATTAGTTATAGTTAATTAGTTAGTTAGTAAATTACCTATTAGATATATAATTTACAAACTTGAAAAAGAAGACAAAGGATATGGGATAAATTTTTTAGTTGCAACTAATTAATTTCAACTTAACCACAAACTAGGTAGCAACTAAAAAAATTATCCCATATCCTTTTTCTTCCATTTCCATCTTGTAAAAGTATATAAGGAAAGTGTTTTGCTTTACATTTTTATATTAAAAAATGTGTAATTTGGGATGAGCCAATGAAAGAAGCTTAAACCTAAAGGTTAAACCTAAAATAAAATTAAAATATTTACATATTTACTTTTTAACCCACATACTTACCTACCCACCTACTTACCTAATTCTATTTACCTTTTTTCCTACCTACTTTCCTTCTTACATACCTACCTACCTAAATATTGATTAAAATGTATTTTGGCCAAAGTTCAATTAACATGTCATGTGGCAAATTTTTATTGTGCCACGTGGTATGATCTAACACCATCCAAAATAGATGATGAAAATCTAATATATAATTTTAAAACATAATTTTAAAAGAATTATTATGTTGCCACATGGCACTTTGTAATGGATTATAACATAGTTGCAAATAATGGTGAATAGTTGCAAACTTTATACGAATGGTCAACAGATGAAGGTGTATATATTGACCATATACATCATCCATGTGGAATGTGATGACATCATGTTAAATCATCATTTGCAACTAAATGTTGCATGCAACTTCATTTATGCAACTAATGGAATTTTAGTTGTACATGTTGGTTATAACTTAATTTTAATTGTAAATTATAGTCTTAAATTGAAACTTTTCTTATAATGTGTACATGGATACTTTTTGTTGTAGTGCATGTTTATTAGCATAGGGGAGCTTAGCCTAAATTAATAAAGTGTAATATTTACTAAATTAAAAAGGAACACATGACAACTTCTAGGTTAATTTTTTATTGAATTACAAGGACACACATGACAATTTATAGGTAATTTAAGGAGGCCTAGTCCACCTAGTAGGTTAGTAGGTTGGCTTATTTATTTATTTACCTAGGTTAGCCCTACTTACCTATGCTAGGTAGGTAGGTTTAGGTTACGTAAGTATCTAAATAAGCCTAGGTTAAGAAGTAAATTATTCTCGAATATTTTAATATATTATATTGTAAATTATTTTATGTTGGGTTATTTTAAGTTTGGGTTAAATAACCTAAAATAACCTAAAGTAGAATAAGTTAAAATATGATAAAATATAATGACTATAAATAACTTTGAATAATCTAAGATAATATATTTTTAAATAATTTCTTTAAACTTAAAATAAAATAACACAAAATAACCTAGGGTATAATCTAAAGGATTATAATGTAAGATAAAATAATTTAATGCATTTAAAGTAATAAAATTAAGGGAAATGCATTTATTATTATTATTATTTAGTAGTGAATTATGTCAATTAGTAATGAAACATGATGATTACATAGTGACCATGTAGAGACATAACTTTAACCAAAGTGAAATGACTAGGGGTGAGGTGAACTTATTTATTTTTTCAAGTACCATAATGATTTAGGCTAATGAATTAAACCTCATTTTTATGTTATTGATTTTGTGTTCGAATTTCCAAAAATAACACCAAATTTTTCAACAAATGCTTCAAAGCCATTCAAAAGTGGAGATTGGCATTCCAACAAGGGTGTAATTTGCACTAGAGTTGTGCTTTATAGTAATGATGCACATTCTTTTTTTTTACAAATTTGCATGAAAACTATTATTCCCACAAACAAAGTCCTTGAATGTTTGCACCCTTGTTACCATCAAGGTTTTTATCGTGCTTGAGGATCTACATGCATTGATCACTTTTTAGATCATTTCTAAACAAACCTAAATGATAATCATGGTCTTTTCCAAAAATGCTTAAGAAAAAGGCTTTGCATTTCAATGTATTTTCTTTTGGTGTTTCAAAATGAAGACTTTTTATATGCCAATCCACTAATGGAGTATGTAAAATGAACAAATATAACCCAATGATGATAAGGTTTGTTGAAGATGAAATGATATTGAGAACAATTTTGCTAGAGTGTAACTCAATGGTAATCTCCAATGCCTTGGTTTCACGTGTCACAAGTCGTAAAAAGAAACTCCAATTATTAATGATTTCAATTGCCATTAGTGTGATCACTATTACAAAATGCGCATGTGGTTCACTAATCCCTATTCACTAGACTAGTGAATTCATTGCATCCCCACTAGATCATGTTCACTATGACTAGTGAATTCATCCAAAATCCAATGAAAATCATTTGACATACAAGGACAACTTTTGTTGTAGTGGATTTTTTTCATTAAAGCCAAACTTATGTTGTCCAATTGACTCCTTGTCAATGATACATACATATGCACCAAAATCAAACAATGTTTGAAGTTTTATTGTCATGGGTTTAATACATTTGATCATGATTAATAATAATAAACAAGGTGTTGGGTTTGAATATAAACTAGGATTATTTAAAATGCATGATGCATTTAGGTCCAAGCTTATGGTCCTTATGGAAAATAAACATTTTCATTTCCTAAATTTTTAAGGTGTAAGATGGTGAAAAAAATGATAAAAATTATGTGTTGACCTCGATAATTGCTAGCTATGTGATTTGGTTTTCCATACTATAAAGAAAGTTTGTTTACACACATTAATGTTGCTTTTATTGTTTTGTGAATGACTTGAATCATGTGTGTTAATAATGCATTTTTACATTCAAATTACCCTACACAATAAAAATGCATCATTGTTGGATTCCTGCCCTTCCCCATTATTACAAATACCACATATCCATAATGACAAAGGCATCAACTTTGACTATGTGTTAAGCTCCATGTATCCAATAATTATTTTGGTAAAACTTTGCACACATATGCAAACAATTTATATCCTAAAACAAGGAATAATGTTATGCATGCACACAAAAGTTCATACACACACATGTACACACATACATGCAAGAATATTTCCAACATTTGCAACTCCAAAAAAATAATGTCATGTCATGTCAATTACTCAAAGAACCACATTCATTTCCATGACCTTGAAAGTTTCAATGCATGGCCCTATTTTCCCATTTTCACCCCAAAAGAAAGTGAGCAAAATTCTTTGAATAGTTCCTCCACTAAAGTTATTCTTTTCCTTCAATTTTTATATTTCTCCCATATGGTCCTTCCCATCATGCCTTAAAAATCTTTCTTCTTTGTTCTAACCATTTCCCCTTTCATTTGAGAGGTTATAACTAATCACCTTTTATTGGTAATGTAGTATTCATGTTTGAAGCTATGTCTTGTTGTTTGGCTATCATCAAGTTGGCTTTCCTCTTGGTTGGTAGTTGCCACCAGTAGAAAATGAATATCTTATCATAAAACATTTAGTAATTCATAAGTTCTCAAATGAACTCCAATTTGAACATTTGAAGGGTTTATCTTATAGGCCTTGGAAAAAGCTTTCCAACATCATTTTAAATGTCTTTTGTTGCTTCCATAATGAAAGGTTTCATCGTCAATGGACGGTTTCATTGTGAAAGCTAGGTGATTGTGAATGTGTAACATTTAGTTTAATTTATAGGTTTGCACATTCCAAATCACTTGACCATGCCAACAACATTTTCAGACTCCACATTTTTTAGATAGCTATTGATGTATTTGGGCAGTCAAAAATTGACAACAAGATGGCATTTCATCCATGCATTTCCTTCAAAGGATATGCCAACCTCCTTTTTGTGTTATGAAATTGTGAAATGTGTCACAAAGTAAATTGTTGTACCTACATGGTGCGCCTTTAACCTTTTTGATTAGTGTAGATGAGAAATATGTGATATGAACTATCATGGAAGGTTATGAAACTTGGGATACATTCTCTAGTTCTTGACTATCCAAGTGGCAAGAGCTTTGCATGATAAATTAACATATCAATTTATGAAACCCATGACCTTGAAAAACCTTTACATAACAAACAATAAAAGGTTTTAATGTGATTTATATTCTTTGACCAAACATTGGATGATTTTGATTTTTCATTCAACCATGGTATCATTTTTATTCTTTGCTCATCATATCATGAAGGCCACTAGTAACGCCAATACATGGAAGAAGCTTTCAATCAATTGCACTTAATATCACACAACTTAAATGGGAAAGTTACCAAAAATAGGAGTTAGTTATTAAATCTGAATTTGGCAATGAAAAATGCCAAAAATTAATTAAACCAAAGAAAGAAGATTGACAAAAGTGGCTTCATGAAGTCTCAAAGTGGTTGTTTACTTATAAAGCCCCCATAAGTGAGATTGACCCTCTATATCTTCGGGTCGCCCGCGATTATTGCTTCAGAGGACAATTCCTCAAGACTGCCCCTTGAAACAGGGGGTGGACTCATCAAACCTGTTGCATGGGTGACGTGACACCTGGATGATGGATCTGGAGACGTCGTGGGACCTGGGCCAAGTCCCAAGTCTCAACAAACGAGGTGCCCCTCGTGGCTTCTGAGTCCTATCCACACAAGCCATCGCCGATTGGTTCAAAGTTCAAACCAGGTGCCGAAACTTTGTGCTCCTTCATTAGGGTTTAGCGTCCATTGCAGCAACTCCTGTTGGTGCACGGAACACGATGCTTTCGCTGCTGCATCGAGCGAGGCTTTTGATTTGGGCGATTGTGTGCAGCACGGATCTTTGAGCACGAAAACCTCTACGCAGTTGAATTGGGAGAAACTAAGTAATGTTTTATTCGGTTTTTCGAGAAAGCGCACTGCCTGTGCATATAATTCTAACCAACTGATAGTGCCTGAGAGGGAGGGAGAGAGAGAGAGAGAGAGAGAGAGAGAGAGAGAGAGTGTGTGTGTGTGTGTGTGTTCGTGCGCGTGCGTGTGAGGACTTTTCAAGCTGCTGGAGGAGGCGAGGAGAAACCTCAGGAACGGCAAAGGGTGAGGGATGAGTGTTAACAGCTTATGTGTCACTTCTCCCTCGCTCTTCGGACCGTGCAGCGTGAGGAATCCGCCGTTGCAGCTCTCACGATGTAGCGGCAATAGCAAGGAGAAATTGCCGCTGTTATCGTCGTCACGACGCAATTGCTGTTCTTCTAGGGTTTATAGCGACGGCTCGGGTTCGAGATCAAGGACGCATGGAACGGGAAGAGAAGAAGGAAGCTGCTTCGCTTTTTTAAGATCTCGGGAACAGAGGTTCTCGCAATCGTCTTTCGGGCAGCGGGAGCTATTTCTGGCCGCCGTCTCGTTGGTTTCACCTTGCTCTAGGTTCATTAAACCCTCCTCTACAGTATTTTGTCAAACACCGAGAAAAGAAGCTGAGCATGTGGATAGGGTGGATGCCTGCCCTCGTTGTTCTCCTTCTTCTTCTTGTTCGTGGTGCACCGTTTCTGCTTCTCGGAGCAGTGAAAGCATCCATGTCCCAGAGCAACGAGAACATGCTTCTTCTTCCGACTCACTTCCGTGCCCTACTTTGGTGACTGGAGATGGAACCGGTGGATGTTTGCGACAAATTAGGGGAGTTCCACGGAATGATCTGCGAGAACGTGTTACTCTCTTCAGCAGATGTTTGGGCAAGGCATTGGCAGCTGTTGTGATCTTTGCAGCGTTAGGGTTTGGCCCAACTTGGACGTCTCAAAAAGCCCTCGCAACCCCTCAAATGACCTCTTCCTCTGCCAGAAAAAATGCCTCTGAAAAGACACCATCGAAAAGAGAGGTTGAGGGACATGCCACAGACGAAGTGGAAGAGACAGGAGGAGAGGAGACTGAGGAGATGCGGCAGGAAGCAGAAAGGGAAAGGTTAGAGAGGGAACAGAAAATACGATCAGCATTGCATGTGGACCAGAAGCTCAAGGAACTTGAAGCATTTGGGAGAGTGGCAGGTCGCAGGCCAGCCCAGCAAAGTGTGTTCTATGGAAAAGTGAGGGAAGCAATTCGCAAGATAAGAGTAGAAGGCCGACAGATGACAGGGTTAAGGCTGAAGGAATTGGAATCCTTGAATTCCCAGCTGAAGAGGGAACAGGTTGTAGTTGGCAATAGAGCAAAAAACATACTGGTTGAGTATGAGAGTGCTAAAAAAAAGTTGGAGAAACTCAATGCAGAGGATGATGATAAGTGGCAAGAGGAAGAAGCCCTAACAAGAGCAGTAGCAGATGCAGAGGCGGAATTTATTAAGTTGTGGCAAAGTATCCTGGATTTGCAGGCTGAGATGTTGAAGAACCGTTTGAAGGTGGGGCAGATGATTTTGGGGGACCTCCCCAGGGTACAGGACCACTGTGAAGCTGAGTTTGATGATGTTTATCAGCAATGGCTGAGAAGAGAATCTGCCAATACCACCAGCAAAGCTGAAGAAACAGTGCCAGCAAAAATTATTGAGGACCTGGAAAAGATTGCCAACACAGCACGGGAGCAAACATTGTTGCCTCTTGCTGTTGGCATTGAAGAGCAGGAGCAACGCAAGGTTGAGATTGATGCTGAGACCCAAGAGCTACTTGACAAAATCAAAGAAGAACAAGAAAAAGGAAAAGAGTTGAGAGTTCTTTATGAAAAACTGGTCAGGCAGCGGCTGGGCAAGGGTGGGGGGAATGATGAACTTACCCAAATAAAAGCTACTGCTGAAGATGTGCTGAGGGGATTTCCACTGCCTGAACTCAACATTGATGATTCATTCGAGAAAGATACAAATCTGCCATTGATGCCAGGTCTAGAAGGAGCACTTGGATGGAAGGCTTGGCGCAAAGAGACGAAGGATGAATTTAAACAGTACTTGCTGGACAACCCAGATATTGGACGTCAGTATGTTGCTGAGAAGCAGGAAGAAATCTTGGTTGCAAGGGATAGAGTGATGGCAAAGACCTGGTATAATGAGAAGAGAGCACGCTGGGAAATGGATCCTCTTGCTGCCTCACATGCTGTGACAAAGAAGCTGGTGGGAAAGGCTCGCATTCGGCATGATCGTGCCATCATGTACCTCACAATGAAGGGTGATGAAAGGGAGTATGTTGTGGATATTGGAGCTGTAGATGCAGTTCTTGAGGAGGCTGGGGGATTTGATACACTGTTTATCAAGATGATAACATCAGGAGTTTACACCTCCACTGAGTTCATGTGGATACCATTTGATGAGTGGCCAGTATGGAATCTCTTTCAGCTTCCATTCAAAATGGTGTGGTGGATGTTGGAAGATGTCTGGAACTCCCCTCTGTTGCGCACTGTGAGGCCATGGTATTTTAAAACACTGAGTGAGGCATTTGAGGAAATCATGATCCGCTTTGGTTTCCCTTTGGTCCACAGGTTAGTTCCCAAGCAGATACAAGTAGCCCTTGGTTTTGACTTGCCAGAAGGAGCAGAAGTTGCGGAGCCTACAGATCTGATGGTGTGGCAACAAGAAGCTCAAAAGAAAGTTGATGCCAGATATGGTGAGGGCACTGGATCTCCAGCATGGTGGATTTCTCTACCTGTCCGGACTTATGTTGTGGGAATGCCTCTCTTGTTTTTGTTGCAGTTTGTGCTGCGTTTTGTGTTGGCACCAATCCGACCTAGAAAACTTGCCATGAATGAGGTCCAATGGAAGGAGAAAAAGCAGGAACAGCTAGAGAAGGAGATTAATGCTGACACCAAGAAGGATATTATTGATCCAATCAAGAATGTGTTTGACAACATGAAAAGGGTGAAGCGCCCTGAGGTTCGATTGAAGGATTTTGCAGGTATTGACACTGTGAAGGAGGAGATTAATGAGGTCATCAGCTTTTTACGTAACCCAAAGTTTTTCAAGGAGATGGGAGCCAGACCTCCCCGTGGTGTTTTAATTGTTGGTGAACCTGGAACAGGCAAGAGTACTCTTGCTTTGGCAATTGCTGCTGAAGCCCGGGTGCCCATGATAGAGTTGCAAGGGGCAGAGTTGGAAGGAGGTGCCTGGGTGGGTCAAGGGGCTTCAAATGTACGCGAACTTTTCAAAACTGCTCGAGAACTGGCACCCTTGATTATATATATGGATGACTTTGATCATTTTGCAGGTGTGCGGGGGGCAACATCTGATACAAGAAAGCAGGACCATGAATCTCTCATCAATCAACTTCTTGTTGAGCTTGATGGCTTTGAGACACAAGAGGGAGTAGTGCTGATAGCAACCACTAGCAGGCCCTGGGCAATTGATGAAGCATTACGAAGACCTGGACGCATGGACCGCACTATCCAGCTCCCCATGCCTAATCGACGTGAGCGGGAGCAGATTTTACAGAAAGTTGCCCAAGACAGCATGGATTCAAGGCTTGTCAATGTTGTTGACTGGGCAGATGTAGCAGATAAGACAGCAGGACTAACACCTGCACAACTCAAGTATGTGCCTAAAGCCTTGGAGGAGAATGCTGTTGGGTACAAAATAGCTGATGATGAAGAGCTCTCCAGCATTCTTGGCTGGCTTGCCACATTTAGCTCCATCACACCAAAGTGGATTAAGAACTCTAAATTGGTCAAAGGCTGGAATGAATGGTTGATTAATTGGCTTGACCTTGGAGTGACAAAGGAGGACATGGATGCTGCTGTTGAATACATGGATGTGTTTGGACAGACACAGCCTGGTATTGAGCTTCGAGATCCTGATGTTGTTTGGACCAGGGAGTACAAGTTCCCACATGCAGTGTGGGCAGCTGGCCGTGGTTTGATAGCTCTCCTCCTCCCTGATTTTGATTCTGTGGACCTAATATGGCTTGACCCAACTTCATGGGAGGGAATTGCATTTACCAAGCTAACAAAACGATTGGAAGGAGGGTATCAAGAGACAGGGACCATGACTCGCTCTTACTTTGAAAAGAGTTTGGTTCTTTGTTTTGGACCCTACATAGCAGCACGCTTGCTTTTGCCATTTGGTGAGAACAACAACTTGTGCAGATTTGAGATAGAGAATGCAGAGGAGATTGCAGCACGCATGGTGTTGGAGTTTGGGTGGGGACCTGATGACAGTCCCTTAATCTACTCCACAGAGGAATCAAGCAGTGCACTTGCCATGGGGGATGATCATGAATATGAACTTGAAGCAAAGATCCGGCAGCTGTATGATACAGCCTGCCAGAAGGCTGGTGAAATGTTAATGAAGAATCAGCAAGTTTTGGATGCTTTGGTAGAACATCTTCTTGAGTTTGATTGTCTTACAAAAGAGGAGATGGCAAGGATACTGGAAGAGAATGGGGCTGTGTTTGAAGAGGAACCATTTATTTTGATGCCATATGCTCATGCTGAGGTAATGAATGGCTCAACTAATGGGACAACACGACCAAGTAAAGCATTGCCAGCCAGGGCTTCTGTCTAGTCCATTTATAAGGGAGAAGGTTTTATTTAAAATGCCCTCAATGAAGCCAACTCGAAAGGTTAACAGGGGCATCTGTACCATGGTCAGCTGTTTTCCTGTATTAGATACAAACACCTCGGATTTTTAATTTTGTCAATTAATAAGACTTAGTAACACCTGTAGTCCAGCAGTAGTATGACTGCTGAATAGAAATGGAGTTGAAACATGAGTCTTCAAACTGCAGGAAGTTTCCTGCAAAAGAGTGTCCAGCATATCTGCACTGATATCGGAACAAAAAGAGAATAGGAATTCTTTCACACCTCCCTCAGTCATCTGTGGAAGGAAGCAAGGAGAATGTTTTGGATTACCTGCTGTGTTACTGTATCTACCACACTGAGCAATGGTATTCCATGAAGCATTGGAATGCACCTGATGATGCAAAATAATGTCTTTTCCTTGTTCAAATTGATGCCATACTGCCCTATACAGCTGAGTGAACCCTTTGGATCCAATTTTCTTATGGGGTCTGTGGTAGCTGGGGGCACAGGCATGGATTGTGGTGGTTAAACAAATTTCTTTTACCATAGAAAAATTGCAGATCAGCTAGATTTTAGGGAGAAGACTGGTGCCTTCTGTTCAATCAGAAAAGATCAATGACTCAAAATAGCTCATGAGCAAGGATCAAGTGCAGTTGTGCTATGCAGCAGTGGTATCATGACTTCACATGACCTCATTGTCAACCTCTGTAGTATGAAGAATGCTTGTCAGACTGCCATGGCATAACCAATTTTGTACTAGGAAGACAATGTCAAATTCATGTCCAACTGGTAGCCTGGAAGCAATCCAAGGAAAAAAAAAGTCTGACATCAAATTCTATTGTAGCCTTTGAAAGTAATCCAAAAAGAAATGGACTGGAGTACAACAATGACACATCAAGCTGCCATGAAAAACCTAAGAAATATCACAAAATTGGTGAATTGGTTGTGCACACCATCAAACAAACAATTAAGTTTCCCTATTCCTGTGAGATGTCACCTAGCTCTTAATTACAAGGTAAGCCACTGACAAAATTATAAATGTACACTTCAAAACTACATAGATTCAACCTTGCATAAAGCATGTGATGGATTTTAGCAGGCCAACTGATTCAGTTGATTGAATCAATTACAACTACAGCTATGATAGAGAGGTTTTGGAGCTCAGTATGGCTGTTGTTGATAACCCTGAACTCCATTCTCTTCTCCTCGCTTCCTCTCAACCTGTCAAACATTTCAGAACAGTGCCTTGGCTTAGTTTGTTTTGTAGGAGCTAAGACAATTCCGTACAAAATTCTGTCCAATTTTACATTCCAGATGTACCATGGAACACAACTGAAAGGGACCAAGATTGCTGGTTACTGCACCTTAAGCCTCCGACCACCTACTGGAACATTGTTAAGACCTTGTATGGCAGATTCTGCCGCTGCTGCACTGTCATAGCTCACAAACCTTGAAACAAGAAACAAATGGAGTGTCAGACACAGCAAGGATGAATGATGTGGCAGCCATCACCAAGTCCTGCAGGTTTCCAAACATCCCCACATTGTCTACGCAATCAGATACTGTACCTAAAGAATTGGAATCATTCTTAATGTATCATCTATACCCCAACACTCTAAGCCCATTATGCAATCTATGAAATCCATGATCTACCATTTTAGGAACTTTTCAACTTGTCACTTCAGATCTGCATCGATGAGATAGCGGAAAAATTCCACAATAACATTTTGAAGGTACTGTTATGTCAGTCTTAGCCAAAACAAAACAAACACTCGAAGAATTGAGTGCAGTCTGACCTTGTGAGTGTCACAAAGTATGAGACCATCACCTTCATTGTATATGGCAGTGACTAGTTGCCATTACTCTGCACTGACTTCATCAGTTCCTAATTGTGGGTGTAGATAAGTAAATAAATCTGCTCAAAATTGCGGGCAAACAATTTACAAAAGTCCATGTCTTGATTTTTCTGTTGCCAGAAGCAAGAGAAAGTCGGTCACAATTCCAGGTACTCAAGCGATGTAGCTAATATAAAAAGCCATCCTCATTCAAGCTGCAACAAGCTTGTGGGTTAAGCTTCATTTCATTTTAGCTAACCCCTGTAGAAGCAAGAATCTAAGCCAAAAGGCCAACACAGATCCAGTTCAACAAACCCATGTATGATCTGGTTTGACCCAGTGTGCACTGGCTGGACCTGCTCAGGCTTCTGGAAAGAGTAGACTACCTCTTCTAGAAAGAGAAGTCCAATTTGTTGAATATACAAGTTAAAGATGATGAAAGGGAAGGGCTAAAGAAGGGGAAAACTCTTCACATAAAACTAATCCAAAGGAAGAAGATGCAGAAAATGGAGAGTGAGATAGAGAGGAACTATTGGTGAATGGAGACATGGCAATGTTAGACCTAGAATCTGATGCACCAGAGAGAAGAACTCCCAGTAATACAATACTTTCCCAGTTTTTCTGAGTGCTTTGTTCCTTTGGCCAATACCTTCCATGTATCAATTACATGCACTTGAATTATACACAGTAACCTGTGTAATCCTAAACCCTCATTAGAATGGAAAAAACTTACCCAAATCCCCTGTTCCGGCCACTTTCCCTTTCTACACCCACCCTTGCACTGATGACATTACCTGCAGCACCACAGAAGATCACCCCCAAACTCATTCACATTTTCACCATGGTGTTCTGTATTTGAGTAGTCCTGTACCACAGTAGTGGTTATGGCTCAATGACATCTCCACAGGCAAGGAGCTGCCTAGAGAGACCTGACTTCTGAAGAAATGCTTAGGTCCCCTCAAGAACTTGAGATGTGCAGGTTCAGTCAGAGTGGTGATACTTCCTGACCACTTCTTGACCACAGTGACCATGGCCATCGCTGAAAGCAAGAGGACCAGAGAAGATTACCAAAACGGGCAAAAGTTTCTTTCAAGTTCTCATCTGTGAAGTCATCAGGAATGCGAAATACAAACAAGTTGGCACCAGGGGGACCCTGCAATTACCACACCAAGCATGAGCAAGGTAGACTTTCAAACTGGGTCTGAGGCTGGATTTATTCCTGATACTAGTCACAAACTTCCCAGGCTACTAAAGAGACACCAACTGAATTTTTTCATATATGGATTCAACAACATAAAACTCACCACTCAGCCTGTATTCAGTAAATAGAAAACAAATGAGTATATGTGAACTGGGGTCAAGAGTTATAAGTGAAAATAGGCAAAATGGACATCTATAATTTCAAATAGAAAGAATCCCAACTGAAAAGTTTGAATGTACCTGTTGCCTAGGCTGTTCAACAAGTGCAATACTGGGTTGTGCATGCCCATAATTCATTACCTACAAGAGCCATAATGTGCATCAGATCAAGCAGGTATAATTGCTACAAAAACTTCAAGTTGAAGCAAAGGATAACAAGTACCTGGACTGGATGCTGTGACAGAACAGCAGAGCCAGAATATTGTTGCTGCAATGTAGATAAACAACTGACATTGATTAGTCTTTGAAATTGTGGTACTAAAGCTGCAGAAGAAAGCTTCACAAGAAGTCTCAAAAACATATATGACCACTGAAGGTCTACCACTAGAAAATCATGCCCCAAGTATGAGCACATTCTGGCAAAAGGACACCAACTTGATTACAGATCAGTATGTGGAACCCACTCTGATGCCCACCAAACATGCTTTAGGCTGACAAGGTACAGCTTCTCAATACAAGAAAATGAAACTGAAAATGGAGCATCAAAAGGTCACTGACTACCTCATCAACAGATAAGGAATCATGCGACAGTAAATCTACTGCAATGGCTCAACTTACAGTAACTACAGGGATCTGCCTCTGCTGTTGTTCAGCAGCAATTAGCTCATCTGGCTTCTCCCACTGCCAGACATCATGACAAAATTGACATAAATATCAGCCTTCTTGGAGACATTAAATGTGCAAAAATGACAGGCAATGGAATGGTGAAATAAAAATTTGATTGCTTCCTTCTGAAGACAATCACAACCAAAGGAAATGGTACCTTGCTCTCCCCTGTGTTTATATTGTAGTAGTACTTGTAACCCTCTGGTGAGGTGTGTTCAGTCCACTCACAGGTTGCTGGTGCAGCTGGTGATGACAGAGCAGTGACAGCCATGACTGTTTGTGCCTGCTGTACCGGAACTATCCAAGTTGGCTGCACAACAGAAACAATCGCGTAAAACTGAAGTGACATGTTTTTGGATATCATCAGGGTTCCATGGCATTCAAGTCTGATTTGATGTCTCTTATATCCCTCAGAAATTAGGACCAGGACATAATACATAGACCAGTCTATGATCTACTTCATATCCCTGCATGATTTTACCTGCTCTTCAACCCTGATAAACTTGCCTTCTTTCTTAATTCATATAAGGATGATAGACACAGACCAGTAGCAACAATTGGCCAGGAAAGATGCTGAAAAACATTCTGCACATTGAAGCAAAAATACCTGGTAAGAATATGTAATACCTGCTGTATAGGTTGGACAAGAGGAATCTGATAATACATCTACAAGCCAGCCCACCAATGTAAATCATTACCAGAGAATAGTAGAGCAGGACCTTTGCATCCCACAAATGAACTTGCACATCTGCATTTTAACGCTTCAACTAGAGAGTAGCAACCATACTATGTAGATAAAACTCTCCCCCAGCCATCAGCTTGAACATTTTTATCCCCCCAAAACAAGGCAGATAAGGTCACAGTAAGCAGCTGAGAATTCATCTAGCAGATAGCAAGACAAAAGTTTGATTCCCACACTCAACAGACACAGTGAAAATATTATATGACAATACGAGAAGTTAGTAGAATATGAAAGTGCAATTGATCTTAAGAACCTGTGGCAGTGGCTGGGGCTGAGATTGACCCTGGCTAGGCTGCAAGGATTGGCTGTGCACCGTCTGTTTAGGCACAGCCTGCAAAGGGCGCTGCTGCTGCTGTGGCTGCAATTGCACTACAATTTCCTGCTGTGGCTGCTGCTGCTGTGATTGCAATTGTGGCTGCATTGCAGGAACCTGAAAAACATTTAAGAATGTTCCTTAAGCAATCAAACATTCAAACTCTCCACTAGAGTTTTCAATCAGGTAGATTAGAAAAGTCCCTCACTCACATACATTACACCAAGGATGTTAAAAGAGTCATGGGAGTGGGATACATGCATTCTGGTGGAAACATTGAGTAAGACATCAAAGATATACATAAAAATAGGCAAGAAATAACCTGCATCTGGCCATAAGCCTGAGGTTGCTGATATGAAGGGGGAATCTGAACATAGGCCTGCTGTTGCTGTTGCTGTTGTGGTTGCAGTTGTGGAGGGGGCTGAACCACATATGGTTGTTGAGGAACCTGGTAATATCCCTGGCTTGTCTGGAGACCATGAGAGACACTAAGAGTTACAGAAATGGGCATATCAAAACTATCTGCTGGCTCATAAACTATAGAAGTCTAATAAGTACTTTATGCAGCCAATCCACAAACATACAGGGAAGCAGAGACACAATCATGGGTGTAGATCTGTGAGGGACCAATCTTTGGCAAAACCCACTGCCCAAAACAATACCATCACACAATAAATGTTGTCTAGTTGCACGAGCAACCTACCTGTTGCTGAGGCAGCATCCCTGGAGCAGGCATTTGTCCTGGAACAATTGTATGGAGGTGGCCATTCATCATACCACCCTGCATGGAATAGAACTTTCCTCTTACAATGCTTCGTAAACCATCAAATTTCCTCCCTACATTCCATCTCCCTATCTTTTCAGAGTTGAGGTCACTGAAGCATGACAAAATTTGACTAGGACATTTCCTTTCCTCCTCAAAATATTCCAAGTTAGAATTGGATGACCAACCCCAATAAAGTTGCTGCCAGAGGCAGGTTGAACCTGTTAGTTCAAATTCACAAGATGCAGGACAATCATTTGTTGAAGATCTGAAACATACAATATGAGGAACCCCAGTAGCAGGGCCTCCTCTCAGACTCACAAGAGCTCCATATGGGGATGGCCCTGCTTGAGGTGGGGTTCCCAGAGCAGGCCCACCCATTGGTCTCCAGCCCATAGGCGAACCTTGAGCAGCTGAGTACCCCACTTGTGGTTGTGGCATAGTCCTGTCCAGAAGCACAGAATTGTTATGGAAAAGAAACAGGGAGGTCTGCCAACCACTTCATTTAAACTCAAAATGTGGTCAGATTCTTTTTCCTCTAAATTATACAGCTAGAGACCTAGAATGAGTAAACCTGCTATCTCTTCACCTGAGTCCTCCTGGCACTTGTCCCAGTTGTGGACTGAACCCTGGGCCCCCAAAACCAGGACCACCAACCCTGCTATTCAAGTATCAAACACAGAAAATGATTGAACTTTGAGTGAGTGTATTCACAATTGCAAAAGGCCAAAAACAGCAAACTAATGATTATAAGTAGTCACTAAGTAGTCTAATCTAAGTAGTCACTCTACCATCTGTGATGGATTTGAAACACAATGTATCCAATACTAACAGAAACCAGGTCTATCCAGATAGGCCAAGTGAGCGAACATTTATGTGCCAGTATGTCTAGCCAGGGCCTTACTGTTCTAGTAAGAGTCAATTTCTGCCATACCACAGAAGACAGTTATACCTGGAACATCAGGGAGGTGAAAGGGCAGAGCAAAGAACACAGGTGATCTAGAGAGAAGGTAAAGATAAGATAATGACAACTGAATTGAGATCTATTCCAAGAGAGTCACATTAAATCTGAGAGGGAGATGATGGTAATTGACAAAGACAAAAGGAATCACATGAGCAATTCCAATTTGTTGGAAAAGAAAAGAAAAACTAAACTTTTAGACTAATAACCAGAAGTAGAGACATGTTTGTGATATTTCTCACAAAAGCTTAGAAAGAAGCTTCTTCCAAGGTTGAAAGGACTAGCTTGTCATGTGAAGATGAGGAACATTCATTAGATGAGTTTTCAACATGGAAATATGGGATCACAAGACCTATCTCCTCAGCTAGAAGCAGACAAATTCAGAGTGAAACCCTGTACAGTGGTGACTGTATCATCTTCAAGGTAATGTGCTATGGAGGATATGTGTCACAGTTCTAATCTTCCTAAAAACAGCTACAATGAAGAATAATTATCTGACAATACAAGTATATGGGGGGATAACAAAGAGGTCAAAGTCACAAGATAAGCATAAGGAAGAAGAGAAAAGAACCTTTAGGAGAAGAAAATAGGGGGCTCTGGAGAAAACAAGAAGAACACTGGACTGGACATAAGCTTTACAAGATCAGTCCAAGAACACCTTGTTACTGCAGTCAACTCATTTACTTTCTATCTTTTCATTATCACTAACAAAGAGAGAACTGCTTTCAAATGTAACTTGGAACAGTCCCTGTCTGTGTGTACGTAGTTGACTTTCACATTACTATCTGAATGGACCTAAAACTTGAACCCTCAGCCCTGACTATCCTATTTCCCAAGGAGAAGGCTGTGAACATGATGTAAGACACACCTGGCATCAACCCCCTTCGGTCTTTTGGGATCTGCAAAGCGTACAGCCAATGGCTGATCACAACCCTAATCATAGAAAATGGGGCATTAACACAGTTAGCAACTTCAGAAGCCTAATATCAGCGAAAAAATTAAATTGCAAAGGTCTCCTGTCATTCTACACATCATGAACACTTCATGTTTATATTACATACAGCAATCCAAGTTACACGAATGCAGAGGCTAAAGCAGACATTTCTGGAAATATCTAAAACTTACTGGCATTGTATATAGGCCATTCAGTGCATTAATTGCCGCTTGTGCCATCTCCCTTTGAGGATACTTGATGAAGGCACAACCTGAATCATTTCAGATAAGTGAAATTGGACAGATCTAGCTGTGTGGTGACAGGAGATGATGCAGAACTTTTGAATACAAAAACTTTTCCTGCTCTCCAGCTAAAAAGCTGATGTGGTTCCATTCATAATTTCCCTGAAAAACATCTTTGCTCACCTACTCATTCTGCTTAATCCCTGATGAATATGTGACAGAAATAAGCACGCAACTTAAATTTGACTCAACAAAGAGCCACTGTCAACGTTCATGTCTGTCAAAGGCTCCATTTTAAAATCTGATGTTCTGAGGTTCATTTGAAATTTGCAACAAGGTTCTGAAAGCAAAATATGAACCCGTTCAGACCTCTGCTCTGTTTCTGTTCGTCACGCATGATGTATACATCATCAACACGTCCATATGGAGAAAAAATCTGCAACCACAGATGGAAAGATGCTTGAAGACTCATAGCAACACTTCTTGGTACCTATAAAGCAAACAACTTGCTTCAGAGAGGAGGATTAAATTTGTATGTGTGACTAGTAGAACACGGCAACAGATGGATCAACTACATAATGCATCAAGAAGCAGCTAAGCCACTTAATACTTCCATGAATAATAATCTATTGTACACCAGAGGAATAAATCAATCACTCAAACAGCCCTATTTTCAGGTCCAGCCACAATTCACAAGCACTTCATGCTCCTACAAGAATGGCTTGAGCTTACCTCTTCAATTTCTTTTTCCAATGCTTGCCTGTTGAGAGAACCCACAAACAACTTATGCTCCACAGCACCTGCAATGAGTCCAATAGGAGCATGCACAAAAGTTCAAGACCCACTTTGCCACATAATGCAGCAAAATGTCAGACTCAACCAAGTAACCAACATAGACGATTAGAACCAACCTTCAGTGTCCAAATAGTTACTTTTGCCACACTCCAAACAATGCAAGCTACAAGACCAATGTTCCATGCAGGTTTCAATATAGGTGTGCACAACAAACATGCTGAATTTTTATCTTCAAGGAGAAGTTACAAATTGCAATGCTGGTGACAAAACCAGCAACCCTTTCTTCCAGAAAGGCAATGTGGGACCACTACCAAGTCGTTCACGCTCTCCATCAGCATAACGAACTTGTACTGGAGCTGTGCCCTGGAAAGAGTTACAAAAGCAACACCATGAGTAAAACTTGCAAAGCTCAACAGTATCACAATTGAAGAAATTTTTCATAGCAGATTACCACCCTGGAGGTCCATTTGAATGCTTAGTGGTTTCAATAACAAGGTGTGGTAGTGAACTGGGCCATGAAGAACCAATAACGATTAAATTAACCAACAGCATTATCCAAATCATAAACAACTAAGAGAACATACCCCTGGTAGAGTGTGTTGGTTGTTAAGAGCCCTTATGGCCCTCTCAGCCTCCTCAACTGTGCTGTACTTGATGAAACAGCAACCTGCAAAATGAACTATCACTTTCAAAGTGTGAAATAGCCATTTTGTTGAATACAGCAAATAGCTCCATCTTCAGCTCATAGACAGAAATATATGAGGGCCTTGCTGAATGCACCCCGAAATGGTAGAAAGATGGCCTGTCTTCTCAATTTTAATGACTTCTCATTGTTCAATCTCTGTCACAGCTGAAAATCTGAACATTTGACAGACAAGTATGTTTGCAGTTCCACAAATCACCAAAGCAGACTGATCAACTAGATGACTCAAATCCATTTGTTTAGTACAACCCTGTGAGGATGTGCTGGAGTGTACAATAGAACTAATTTCAAAACATTGCTTGGAGGAGCTCACACATTGATTGGCCAACTGACAAACTTGATATAGTGACAAAGAAAGACTATAAGTCCCCACCTCAAGAATATCCACAAATTATATTACTAAACATGGCCATACAAATTTTCATTGAGGTGCATCCACTGGAAAGAAACCAATGCCATCATCCACAAACTGATGGAATTTGAAACCATAAGCTATATGTGAATCAACAATATCCACCTCAGATGACACTGATCAATAATCTACACAACTGACTCATATAAATCAATGCAAGCACAACAGTAGACTGATTTCAAGAAAAGCCATTGCAAATCTCTCATGCATAGCTCAAAGGTCTGCATTCAATCATCTAACATGAGTAGAAATTGCAGATACATCCAGGATAATGTCAACATGGATGACCTCACACATTTGAGTATCAATCCAAAGATATCAGCATTCCACTTGCATGGAACCATGTGTGAGATTGCACATACTAGTGACTGGTAACACACACAAGCCTACTCACTCAATAAAGCTGTTGTAACTCAGTGTGAATAGTAAAGTGTGTCATGCAGCACCATTCCACAGATACAAGCCCAGGGTCACATCTTCTCAGTGACATTCCAGATCTTTGATCACATAGTATACTTCTCCTACCAGGCTAAAACTAAGGATAAACCCTAAGCAGATGGAAATGCTGTGTGGGTCTTGGGTGAGTGCAAAATTAGTGAATTGACTACTGTCTAAGTAACACATCTCTCAATTGGAATACCCTCCAATAATAGATAGGCATTGCATCATACATGAAATTGCCTGATTTGCAACAAGCATAATTTTGATGTCATTCACAATCTTGATGTCCAAAATCACATGACAATCACCAGGGTACTTCACTATTGTCAACATCCATAACTGCTTGCCAACATTCACATAAGCCAAAACAAAAAATAATCCAATCCACACTCACTTGAGCCACCCAAACACCAACCAAACACATGATTCAAACTCCACATACACATTGAGGCGATCAGGGCTCAAGATGGGCTGTTTGCATTTATAACGAGTGTCATTGATATTGAAAGCTTGGAGAATTTTCCTATGATAAGACTCCCATCTTACCCTAAAACAAGCTGACCTACACTATCCAAACTGGATGTCTAATCCATCTTCTTAAATATTACACATCTTCATCATATACAATATACCTCTCCCAACCCCCTCCCTGGTCAGCGATTGGTTTGCCAACTAAGCCAACCAAATAGATCTAATTTAAAACAAATAGAGCATATTCCTACTCTCTTCACTCATCTTTGAATAGCCAGTAACATGTCAGAAAGCATTTTAAAAGTAACTAAATGCAAAACATACAGATATATCCACAATATGTGAAAAGAGCATCAAGAGACATACCTTGTTGGATCCCAGTGCGCTTATCCTTGATGATTGCTACTTCCAGAACATGCCCATGCTCAGCAAACATAGGCCGCACCTGCAATCTCAATGAGCTGAGTATGGAGCATGACCTTGAGAACAGCCCCAAAATGTGCTAGTTACATCATCTTGACATGCTTCCCAAGAAAAGAATTTATATCTGAATTGCAAAAATGTAAGGTAGTGTTCTGTACCTCTTCTTCAGAAATAGTTCGTGGTACAGAACCAACAAATAGCTTAACAAACATTCCCCCATCTGCAGCATCTGGAGAGAACAATGAGCTTATCAGTGCTTACATGTTAGGGTTCCACATTCTATGTGGAGTTTTCTTCACATCAAGTAGAGAAACTTGCTGCAATGCTGATGAACTACTGCCATCCAGCCACACTCTACACATCATTCCCAATTGGTTTATCAAAGCCAAGTGCTGTTTACTATGCATACATACATATATATATAGATACACATGTCCATAAGTACTGTGAATTTGTCAGAACTTACAATTTCAGAGAACCAGAATTGCTAAGGGTTGTTTAACATACAACAGAATCCACAACTTCCATTGTGCCATTCTATAACTGGCACTGGAACTTCCACGATGTTTTGACCTCAAGTTTCACAATGCTAATTGACAAATGAGATTGGCCAGAAAGTAGCCAACATGGAAGAACAACTGTGTTTCTTAAGTTGAAACTTGAAACATAGTGCACTCCACCAGTCTCTGCATTGACATATGTTCCCAACAAAAATATCAAGGGATTGCAAACACAAAATCACATAAACACTACCATTTTGACAGTTCTGGCCAAACCAAAACAAATAACTCCCATGAGAATCAAAAAAATCCATACTCACAAAAAAAACCCCCAAAAAAACACACACATATACAACAAGAATGAGTGTCATTATAACCTTGCAAGCATCACTCAGAAAGTGCTAAACCATCATCTTCATCATGAATGTAGAGACCTAAGTTCCCAACAACTTACAGAAACTGTCATTGTGGCCAGAGCTTACAAGAAGGCTTCCTTCAACAGATGTATTAACTGGCTTTAGCTGAGTTCAGCCAAGAAAAGGGCACTGAACTTACAAAAGTATAAAAGACAAACGGTTGAGTGCTACACCTTCCATTTCCAGCAAAATTATTCAATGGAACATCGTTGATAGCTACTAGTTTCTAACCGTTTTCTCAGCACCCCTATTGCAAAGGAGAGTATGCTACTGTTGGGGGCTTAACATCTTTGGAGACTTGCAACCAAACAAATCACATATAGTTAGATAGATAAGCACCTCTAGCTACAAACCTGTCCATAACATACATAATATTTTAGGGACTACTGAAGTCCTCGACAGTAGGCAAGCTATTCGGCAGTATAAACTCCTTAGCGTTCTCTTCGTGGAGCTAAGAGTAGTCCCTCGCGGGTCTTGACGCTAAACCCTAGAGTCAAGATCAAGGACGAACAAGAAAGAAAACATAAGAGGAACGCCAATCCCTTCCTCGACTACCAGATACCGCATACCACAGCACTTCAGGACAGATGAAGCGTGACCAAAATCTCCTATCCCATAGCCAACATCGCAATAGAAAGCCAGGCAAAGAGACTCCACCGAATGTACAAGAAGTCTCTATTATCTCTCTGCGTTTGTTTTCAACGCAGACTCTACAGACCGCAAATCAAAACCCAGTTAGGAGATAGGTTGGCAGTTCAATACCTTGGGAAGGTTGAGTAACAGGTGTGCCGGAGTTGTCACGTTTCTGGCCACTCAAGACAGGTACCCCGCTGCTGAATACGTTGCCAGGCAGTGGCTGCGAAATGGGAGTCCCGAAACTATCTTGCTGCACTTGTTGCTGGTACTGCGCTTCTTGCTGCTGCTGGAAGTGGAGCTGCGAGTGGAGCTGCGAATGCATCAGAGGATACGCCTGTTGCTGCAGCAACGAAGGCGCCTCCATTTCTGAACAGAACTTTTGCTATCGTTCGAGGCCCGAATCTTCCCCAATTCTTCCCTAAATGAGCAAGGCAAACCACCGCCCTCTTCCCACACCGAAAAAGCACCCCAAAAAAAAGAATAAAAAGAAAGTGGGCGGCAAAGACAAAAGGAGAGAACAATATTTCTGATGCAGCCGCAGCAAAGAGTGCAATCGAGCAGCAAGTCCAGCAAGAGCGCTCTTCTCCTCCTCCTCCTCCTCGCCCTGCTTCACGCGCGCTGCTGTCGCTGGCCTGCGACGCGTCGCTCACACCGTGGGTTACTGTCGCGCGCCTTCTTCAATCCTGCCCAAGCGCAGAAAGGCAGCCTCGAAAAATCTTTTACACAGAAGATCGGTCTTTACCGTTTCCAACTCCACAGAGCCTCACTCTCTTCTCATCCGACGATTCTCTTCTCATCCGACGATTGCCTGTACTACTGTAAGCTATGCCGTTGGCCTCAACTGAGAACTGGTTTACCCAACTAATTTTTCCTGGCAAAACTTTTTTTAAAAATTTAATTGAATTTCCAATGACCCCAAAAAAACTCAAAACTCAATATCTCCTGCACCCTAAGTCTGAAAATTTTCTAATTCATCTCATTAAATCCTACTCCCCCAGGGCCACAGTGAACCAGCACCCCACCAGAGCACCATCCACTGGATGCCTGTTATGACTCAGTTGTGGATGACCCTCAACTGAGTTACTACCCAGTTTCATCTTGGTAACCCATTCTACAAGAAGTAGGTCTAACATATAGACAGGTAGGTAACAAAATAGGGGACTACTAGGTACGTAGATAGTTTATACCTACTAGGTAGGGGCTGTTATTACTACCTATTTAGTTGGTAGGTAGTTAATAAACCAACTGAGCTAACCACCATGGTTAGATAGGGAACTGGAACCCAACAGAGAACTGTTTCCTGATCACATATCATCCATCCTTGATGGTGCACTGGTGGGTGCTGGTTCACTTTGGCCCTCCCCCCCAGGGCTTTCCAACAATACAAATAGTGAGCGGGCCCAAATTCCCCTATAATTTTTAGGTTTGATTTAAACGGATTTATAATTGAAAAATTGTTTAATATTCAATAACTTCACCATTAATGAAATCAACTTAGTGCACCCCTAGTCTTTAAAGGCCTTCCAAGCTTCCCAACAATAACAAGAGTGTGGCAAGAGGTGCCATGGTTTGGAAGATTTCTAAATGGCAAACAAAATAAACAAACTATCTTCCTTCTAAAATAGATGATGGAAGATTTATTTCCAAATTACCAAAAATTTGATGGATTAATTGGCCACCTCCATAGGCACAATTTCTCATTCCCATGAAGTAAGGTGATTACATGAAATATCCCACATGAATAAACATGAGGAAACGTTAGGACATGAGAAATCATATTCATGCAAGTGTCACCTTGATGTCCTACTAACCATTGGATCAACACAATTCTTGATTGTTATGTGGGCATTTACACATGAGACCTTGTGTTTTGCCCTAGCTTTGCATGATGTAATGCCCACACCAACATTACCCTCCCCTATATATACATATATGTAAAGCACACCCCAAAAAAAATTATTTGCATATAATTTACGGATTTTATATCATTCAAAGGACATTATATCCATGAAGATATGTCCCCAAAAAGAGGAGGGATATTACATAGATAGAACTTAAATGATAAATAAATTTTAAAACCATGCTTTACCAAAATAGGGGTTCACACGACATGGAACTAAACATGGGCCCAATTCTGGTAAAGACTACTACCTTTGACTTTACTATTCGTAAAGACTTATGAGATTATTTTCTTGTGATACCCATTGGGTATCATGGGAATAAATTAAAAAACAAAACCTAACATTTCAAAAATACTCACAATAGTGGGTATTATGTTTTTTTGAAATGCCTACCATGCACATGTAGAAAAAATCATGGGTTGCAAGGTGCCTTCCAACTATGATACAAAAATCTTGACACGTTTTTACAAATTCTCATAGAAATCCTAGTGTATTTGTAGTGGACATCTATCTATGAAGGAATGTAGTTTGTTTTGTTTTGTTTGTATATGAGATCCATCGAATGGGGGTCCTTCAGATTGTAATCTTGATGTCTTTGGAAAGCTCTTGACGAGGTCTGCATGGGCTTGGTTCCATGACATTTGGACTTGCGATGCAAAAGTTATTGAATATTGAATATTTTTTTCACTAAAAATTAAATTAAATCCTAGCTGAGAATTTCAAAGGAATTCGAATGTGCCTTTGGCATTGTTGGAAAGATCTTGATGAGCAGGATTTAATGGAATTTATTTGGTAAGATTTGGATTCAGAATGTGGGAGATATTGATTTTTAAGTGATTTCTATTGCTGAAAATTCAAATAAATTCCAAAAAACCAGGCTTTGGAAGGAAAAATCAGTTGAGGACGTGGTGGCACTTGGGCCAATGGCACAGGCCGCACTAGTATTCATAAAAAGAAGAAGATTCAAGATGAAGAACATCAATTTTTGCATGAAGGGGGTGAATTCAAGGTGAAATCAACACTTCACATCATAAAAATACATTGGTAATAAATAAATAGGATTTGAAACTCATTTTTCCTTGGAGGTTGATGGTAAAAATGAATTTGAGTTTTGAATATTTGATTTTCTTTAAATATTTTTGTTGTCATTATTATGAATATTGTGCAATAAATGCCCTTTCATGAAAAAACTATTGCTTTTCGCCTTCTTTTATTTGAAAACTACTCTTTTTGCCCTAAGTTTGTTTAACTTTGTGAAAAATCAACATTTAGAGATGAAAAAAATCAAAATAAAAGAAGGGCCCACAACCAAGGTTACTTTAAAGATAAACTTATTTTATACATGAATTCCAAAGGGATAGTATGCCTACACCATAATAGAATGAAAATAACCTTACTCCTTAAAAATGAGATGGATCAATGTAAAAACTTTCCTCCTATGCTTCCTAGGATTTATGTGTTTAGGTTCATAACAAGATTTGCCTTCATGTTTTATGATGGGTAAAACCCATGGGTGGGGACAATCCAAATAGGAAGGACCAAAGTTGGACACCACCTTCTCCTAGGTCCCTCCTTTATTTTGAAAATGCCACCTTGGAGATTTACCCTACACATAAAAACTTTTGCACTTTGCAATAGTATACATGGACGACACCTTGTATGGCGAAATCGAACATCAAATGAACATTTTGAAAAACAAAACATGTGCTTTTACAAGTGTTTTGATTTTTCAAATGTTTATGTAACCTTTTTTTAAAAACCATGATACTAAGCAAGTACATGATTTTTAAACCACAATTTGATACTTACCAACATTGGTTATCATGGTTTTAACAATGTTCTTTTTTGACAAATTCTTGAATACCAGTGGACAAAAAGGGTTGTGCATAATGCAAATCCATAGAAGGGATTTTGGTGAAAAAAAAGTACCAAAATCATCATATCTTGAGGTTAAAAAAAATGAATTCATTGTATTTAGACAATAGGAACAATAGTTCACCAGAATATAACAAGTTTCTTGAAAAAAAAACAATTACATCTTTGACTTGTAGCCAAATTTGGCTAATTTTTCTTGTAAATTATTGCAAGTCCACCTACCTCACCAAATTGAAAAAAAACCTTGGTGGTCATATGATTTGTATTTTTATTTTCCATTTTAAAAATATATTTTAAATTTTTATTTTAAAATGAATTTAATTTTTTTCCTTTTAATTCTATGAAACAAAAACCTAGAAGGAAAAAAAAATCCCTCCTTAGGAAGAAAAAGGGGGAAAAAAGAACCAAAAAAATAAAAAACATGAAGAAGAAAGAAAATTGAATTTAAAAACAAATAAAACAACAAGAAAAGGAAAGAAGGGGGAATTGATCATTTAAATTAAATTTATTATATATATATATATATAACATTGAAGTAATAGCTACCCAACAAGCATTGGCCCATAGGTGTGCACATTGCGTAATTGTTAGGCCCATGGTAATTCCTAATTGGTAGTCATAAGGCAACAATCAACTTGTGTTGCATGTGTGTGATGCATAACATCCCCTTGTCACATTAATTGAAAAAGAAATATTTAAAATTAAACATCTTGGCATTTGGCTAAATTGCCATCTATTTATTAAAGAAGGCTGCTTGTTTGTTTTGTTTGTCACAGTGAAAACTCCCAAACAATCACACTGGTACCCCATATGACATTCTTGGTATAATTGAAAACCTTCAATGAATCCTCATGCACTAAAATGGATTCATAATGTTTAAACAAATAGAGTGTGAGACATATTCAATATTAAACAATTGTGTCATTTGAAAATTCAATAAAATCAAAACTAAAAAATATAAGACAATTGGGGTGTGCTCTTTGTTTTGTTGTTCAATGAGTATGGTTTTATGGAGGTGATATTGATATTTTCAAACATAATGTGCAAGATATATTGGATTTTGAATTTTTTGTCATTCAAAAATTTAATATATCTATTAAAGAAGATTGTTTGTTTTGTTCATTCACATTCAACTTTCCCAAACCACAACACTTTCATACACATTAGATGACAATGGGAAAGCTTTTGTTGAGTAAGGAGTGCATCAAGGTGGTTTTGTGATGTTTAAATCAATGTTGTGAAAGTATTCATTTTGCAACTGTAAAAGTGGGTGTTTCAGTGTGAAGTTTTGATTCGGACTCAAATTCACACATTTTTGTTGGAATTGGCACAAAAACTGGATCCTAAGACTAATTTTTTGTTACGTTTAAATTTTTAACTATAACCATGAAAAAACATTCTTGAAAATAGAGGCAAGTTTTTTAAATACACAAGTTAATTTCTTTTGAAAAGTTGACAAATAGGTTCAATTTTAAAATTAAATGTTAGTTTTTATTATTTGTTGAACTTCATACTTATATAGACCTCAATTTTAATTTGTTATAAAAAAATTTATTTATACAATATCTCTCATAAGGTAATGTGGACATGGAATTGGTTTTATTTTTTAACTAGGGTTAAAAGTTCAAGTGAAATTGAACAAATGTGTTAAAATTAGAATCTTAAGGTTTTGAATGGGAAGAACTAAGCTTAAACCCACACCCAAAGAACCTGCACAAAAATTTTAAGAACCAAAACTAGGTTTGGAAATTCTCTTTAGAAAGAATAACCACATAACACTAGTTTAAACCAATGTTGACCAGTTATTAGGTTTTTTTTTAAACCATTAAATTTAAGTTTATATACATTTTATAAATGGAAGACCTTCAAATTTTGAGTCTGGGAATTTTTTTAAAAAATTAAAACCCCTCAATTTTGAAGTCAAGTCTAACTATTAGATTGTTGGTTATTGAATCAACAATTATAAGCTTTATGAGATCAATTGGTTTTAAACTCAATGCAAAGTTGGCTTTAAACCTTACTTAGTACAGTTTTGGAGTTGGGTTCAAGGTCAATTTCAAGTTTTAATTTTTTTTCAACAAAGCATTAAAGTTGTAATTTATATTCAACCTAACCAATTTCGTGAATCAAGAGGCAAAAGAAACAAACTAAATGGGGGGCTTGCTTATGTAAGCCTTGCAGTGTCTTACACAAGCTTCGTTTGGTAAGATGTTGTTTTCAAACTACTCCTTGGCACCCATTTCTCCAAAATGTTTGTATGAAGGTCTTACCATCATTGTGATGGCGGAGGAGTACTAGTTACTAGAAAACATTTCAACTTACCATATTCAAGAATGGGTGCCATTAATTTTTTTCTTATCAATAGTGAGCCTTAAGCCATGTTGTTCTTGGGGTGACATCTATTTACTTAAAGATTTGGTTTTCATAATAATTTTGAATTCTAGAAGCAAAGGAATGATGCAAAAGAATCACAAAACATGTTCAAATCACAATGTGTATATTTTTTTAAATGACCCCTTATTTCCAAATTACATAACTTCTTCATTTCTTACTTATGTTGAGTTATCAAAACAATGAAGAGTGTGCCAAGAGTAGATTTACACACCCTCTTTGAACTCCAAAGGCAAAGAAATATAATATATTAATTCAGCAAGTCTGTCTGTCTGTGACGGTGGGCCAGCACGGGCGGGCTGGGCACGGGAGAGGTTCAGGTTCATCCACAACAAGTTCAGGCATCCAATGGATGGATGGTGTGTCGGTGGGTGCTGAATCACTCTGGCCCAGTGTGATCCGATGAAAACCGGTGTTCAGGCATCCAGTGGATGGATGGTGCGCCGGCGGATGCTGAATCACTCTGGCCTAGTGTGATCCGATGGAAACCGGTGTTTAGCAGCAATTGGAAAAATATAAAGAACCGCCGGGGGG
>Ga0209611_10000658_pt1 | contig 53756 bp, 48 predicted proteins | sample S1TSphgellanicum_3_FD_187693 | JGI IMG/M metagenome (GOLD analysis project Ga0209611, IMG submission 187693) | Host-associated microbial communities from peat moss isolated from Minnesota, USA - S1T2_Fc - Sphagnum magellanicum MG (SPAdes) (version 2) | ecosystem: Host-associated > Plants > Peat... | reverse complement strand
TGATATCTTGAATATCCATCTAAGAAAGAATATGCCTCATACCTTGTTAATGTGTTCAACACTTCATTTATGAAAAGTAATGGGTATGGATCTTTATTTGTGGTTGCATTTCGTTTTTTGAAATTTGTACAAATTCTCAATTTGCCATTTTCTTGGGTACTACTACTATGGGTGACAACCATGTAGCCTCCTTTATAGATTGAATAAATCCAACTGCTAACAACTTGTCTATATCTTGTTTGACTGTTGTAACATAGTTTGGATTTAATTTGTACCTGGCTTGATGTGTCGGTGATATAGTAGTATCTAACTCAATTTTGTGTTGTGCCAACTCTGGTGGAATCCCTTTCAAATCTTTGTCTGTCCATGTAAAAACATCTTTGAATTCCTTCAACAACTGCTCTAGTTCCAACACCTTGCTTATTTCCAACTATGCATTATTCTTCACCATCTATGGTTTTGCATCAATTCCCATATTGAACTTCATCAATTGTTGATCTTCAGTTTAACGTCCATCCAGTTATCTATAATTCCTATGCTTTGATTTTTGTTGGAGTTTCATCCACTATAACACTCCTTGGTTGATGATTGTAGTATGTTTTTGAATACACCTTATCCTCCAAAGCTACTCTTGGCTCGTATCTATTACCATCTACCTTTTTCTTTGTGCTTTGTACTTCAACTTCTTGCTCTGAAATAATAGTCTTCACATCTGTATCCATGATCTCCACATCTATGGTTTTCACATATTGAATTGTGTAAATTAATTGTTCCCATTGAGAACAATTTTGGCTTTGTAGCAAAGATTATATTGTCTTCTTCATATGTGATACCATTTTGTAGCACAGTAACACTTTTGGTTTTCTTACTTCACCTCCCAAATGTTTGGTGGCTGTAATTGTTCTCACTGTCCCATTCCCTTGTATGGTAACAATGTTACTCCCCCAATCATGTGCCATTTTAGCATCCATCAACCATGGTCTCCCCAACAACATGGAATAACTAGAATTTACCACACTATTCTAAAATATAGTAAACATAGTTATGTAAAGAATGCCATGAACATATATTTTCAAATCTTTGATCAACCCCACTAGTTTTGTAGTTGTTTGATCTACCATCCTTAAATTATATGGTGCAAGTTTAGGCTTTAGAAGCCCCAACCTGAGTTTCAATTCATTTGTGATAATATTAAGTTTAAAACCTCCATCTAGCAACACATCTTCTATTGTATCTTCCCAATATGTACTTGGATAACTACCATATGATTATCCATTGCTATAACAGTTGTGCCTACCTCTGGTATTAAAGAACTAACTTGTTTATTTATGGTTGTTCTATTTGAATTATGAATTTTCTTTGGTTTAGCTTTTGCCAAATATATCTTTTTAACTCAAGAGCTATTTTAAGCAATTGTCCCAAGTTCAAAATATAACTTGTTTCTAGCATCAGCTTACCAATGTCCAAAAAAATCTCTTCTACTGTGATTATTTATGTCTCAGTAACAAGTTGAACCTCTACTATTGCCACATATTTCCCATGAAACATCTTATGCATTTCAATAAACTTTCGACAATTTGTCATTTTATGTCCATTCAAACCACAGATGTGGCATGCATATGAAGATGTCTTCTGTGGTTTTTGACTTGGTTGTGTTATTTATGTGGTTTCCACTATGGTCTATTTGTTCTTCTTTTTGCATCTCTCCACATTGTGATTTCTCATCCCATAGTTTGTGCAATGTTTATCAATCTTCCCTGTATTACTCTGTGTTTTTGTTGGTGTTGCCTATTTGGTACTCTATGTTATTTAAAGGGCACTCCTTGCTTCTATAGTAATCATGCCTTTTTCACACAACATTGTTACCTCCTTATGTTGTTGTAATGTTGACCACTTCATCCCTGCAATCATAATTCTAAAGTATGATTATAAACCCACTCTAAACATAGTAGTCAGAAAATTGTTTATGGTTAGTACTTGTAAACATGAACCAACTTCTGAATCCACTCATAATAAACCTCCACCCTTTTAGTCTCCTCTTGCTTCATATTCTTCGACTCCATGTATATTTGCTCATCATTCGAAGTCTTCCAATGACATTTGCAAAATGCATGTGTAAGCTCTGAAAAAGTACAGTCAGAGAATTTTGACATGTAATTATGACACCAATTTGATGTTGTATCTCTTAGCATATAACTAAACGCATTAATGATATACTTTTTAGAAATCTCTGCATTTATTTTTACTATAGAATTGAACACTTTGACATGAGCATTTGGATCAACACCTTTTTTGATACTAAAAAGTTACCTTGTTTGGCCTAACATAATAGCCATATCTATGATCAAGGATTGGTGTAGTTACAATAAATGGTTTTCAGTATCATCCTCTCAGATTCATTACATTTGCACTTTTGTACCTTCCAGCAACCATTGAGTTCATTGGTGGTTGATCTACAATCCTATTCACATGAGTAGTCATTATTAGATTAATAAACATCATCTAAGGTGTCCCAACAATTCCAATAGTTGTTGGTAATGCCGAACTCCCACTCAACTTCCTTCCTATCAAGATTCCACCTGATCCACTACCCAATTTTGTTACAAATCCAATTAATACTCCCCTTTTGACAACATCCATGGTGGGCACAACAACCGTTTCAACTCTTATGGTTGTTATACTAGCATTTTGTCTTCGGGTTTCAACAACTGCTACTTTTGACACTATTGGTGAAGTTGTGTTGATTCAAGGTCGGCAATGTTCCATTATGTGGTTACCCATTGGTATCTTCTATAGTGCAAAATGTGGATGTGAATACCCCTATAGTTCTCTATTCTTGGTTTGAATAGCTGGACGAATCTATCGACTCTATGGACCCAATTGGCTTCCTAACTCCATGCCTCTTAATCTATTATGGACTACAAGAATTCTTGGTTCATGTAATTGTGGTTGATCCAATAATGTTTTTTGCCACATTCTGTAACTCCACATGTCTAACAATATTTGCTCTAATGTGAAAAGGCACAAATGGACAATCCATGATTGCATGTCCTTCTTCTTCACAAAATGCACAGACCCTTGAAAATAATATAACCATCTCCGAATCCACAAATTCATGATCCCGTGTTTTGGCTGTGTACTTTGTTTGATCCATCTATGGATTCCTTTGATGTGAGCATGACTATGGTACTTCATCCAACACATTCACCTATGTTTCTGCGTACTCAAATGATCGTAGGTAATTTTCCTTAGTCTCTTCAACCACATCGATATTAGTGGTTTCTTCCACCTCCCAGTCTTCCACTAGTTCATAATAATTTGGAAATGTAAATTGATACACAAACTTGGGCTGTATACCTCTTGTAACATCCCTTCTTTGGCTATTCATCGATTCCAAACTTGAGATTTCCTGAGGTTGATTAGGTACTACAAAAGTCCTTGTTCTGTCTTGATCTCTTCAATTCTAAACCATAGATTATGACTGAGAAATATAGTGCACCCATTCATTTAGGTGAGAAGTCAATTGCATCTTACTCTGTGGAGATCGTCGTCTATAATTATGCCTTCTTTGAAGACCCCCAATCCATATTTGCGCCGAACCACCTCTTGTGGTAGAAAGGACATGTGCCCCATAGGCCTTTCTTCTATTTTTAGAACTTGTGTGTTTAACATTAGATTCGATATGGGGTTTCTGTAAGCCCTACATACTCCTTTGCATTTTCAAGATTGTCTTATGTTTGTCTTTCAATAACTTGCCGATTTGCCTCCAAGTCCAATTGTCGTTGTAAATTTCAGGTCACCATCAGATTCATCTTGTTTCACAATTTTTCATGTTCAAAGTCAGTAGATCGCTATGTAGTCTTTACACCGTCAACTATTTAAACCTCTAATACTTTCTAACATACCCCTTTAAATTCTAAATTGAAAAAACAACATTACTCATTTGAACACTTTCATCTACAATATAACAACAAAATTTGTTAAAAACCTTTTCATTATTGTAAAAAAAACAAAAAAAATTGCCACAAGATGGTCACCAAATGGTAGAAATGAAATTTAATTCTTGCAAAATTATTCCACACTATTGTAACAACATATTTGCACTTCACATGCATACATCCACTATTTCTACCTTATTTTACAACACCCTTAACATTGCCATTCATTAAAACACCATATTCAAGGTTATTTAATATAACTAGAATCTACACTTCAAAATACATTGTAAAAAACTCCATAAACAATATTATAATTCATTTCATCATATTCTATTACTACAAAAATTCACACAACGATATAAACATAAAATTCACTGCAAAAGTCTATGCTTTTTTGTATTATTAAAAACATGAATCAAAATTACAACAAAATCCCATGTTTTATTGAAAAAATCAAAACAACAATTAAAATATGTGGTATATCAAAATAAAATTTATGGTTTTCTACTACAATTACCTACAATTCCTCTTACTTTTCCCAAAACTATGTGTCTAATAATTTATTTTTCTATTTTCTAGAACTTTGTCCTTTTGGACTATCCCAAGTCACATCACCATGATTCAAAACCAACAAGAATTCAAAATTAAAAATTACAAATTTCCCTAATCAATCCCTATCCTAAATGCCTTGTTCATCCAAAATCATATACGCATCCTACCGCCTTAATTCTTTCCTTTTACAAACAACTTTCCACATAAATTGCACATTGTGTAAGACAAAACCCACTTGCACAACATTTGTCGACACATCATATTACTATAGTGTCAAAGGATGGCATTTAGATATACGTATTAACATTGTGCAAGATCAAAAGATGTGGAAATTATTTACAAGTTGCTTGTATTTGTGTTCCAACACATGCTCGTTGTAAGCAATTTGAAGTAAAAAAGATGAAGTAACCTAGATAAGACAAAAATAGCTACAAAAGTTCTAACATTGAACCTGCCCCTTACATTGTGTTGATTTCATTAAAACCCATTTATTTTAAGACCTATTCTAATAATCTCATTGAAAATATACTAGTCCAAATGTTCAAAGCCAAAACCCAACACATGAACACAAGCACCTTCTCATCTAGGATAATAACCTTTCACATCACACAAAATTTGATCATGCCCAAAAATCTTCCTAGTGCCCACAATGATCATGATTTAACCATTCCCCAAAACATTCTATATCATTCACAAAGTAGTTGAATATTACTTGAATATTCTATTTTCAAATCAATACATACTTACAGTATGTGGACTAATTATTGTGTCATTGGAAGAGTGGTGGCATGAACCTACCTCAACAACTTGTGAAAGGAAAGGATTGTCATAAAAAATGACATCAAACTAGTGAAGATAAAAGTGAAATCAATGTCCCGACGCAACACATTTGTGATGATAAACATGAATACAACTTGAAAGTACAAAGGTTATTAAACTAAACATGCAATAATCCAACCTTAGAGTTTAGACCATTTACAATTAATTACTATACCAAGGCAAAGACAGACTACATAGAGAATTAGTTTCTATAATTTTTTGCAGCAGAATTGTATAGCAACTATTATTGAACTACAATTGTTTGTAAACAATATATAAATACATTGAACACACGTGATTTTTAGGCAAGCATATACATCCAAAACCTCATCTAATCTAAAGGCTAGTCTTGCCATTTACTAACATTTCAAGAATAGATACCTTGAACTAGAATGGACAACAAGATGCATCATTAACATTAATACAAAAGTGAAGATCAAAATATATATGTTGAAAATGATGAACATACTTGAAACTAAAGAGTGTTAAGTTTATGTAAATATTAAAATATTGTAGAAACAAGTGGTTGATGATGGCCAAAGGAGTGGTCAAAGCCCGTCCCACATTGAAAACCATGATCAATGGCATTAGCAACAACAAATATTCCTTTTACAAAGATTTTTTTTCTCGCAAATGTCCCAATGGAGCAGTAGTTGTGAAACGAACTTGAAGATGATCAACACTATACACTATAAGAAATTGTAAAAGTAGCTAGAAGTGATTATAATAGTCCTATTATTGTGATGTGCTCCCTACTTTCAAGTCCAAATGTTGGAGCTATGCAACTGGTGCTTCAAATGTTATGGACATTAACAAAGCTATTATGGTGTTTGTTTTATAAATCTACATCCTACTCACACTATTGTGCTCAAAAAGATTATGGTGGCAATTCGGCTAGTGATGGACCCCACACCCACACATGACTATGGGTACTTATCAACTAGCTGTTTTTCCAACAAAAGTTTTATGCTAGCTAGAACATGTACATGCATTCTAGAGATGGCTTTAAAAGATACTACTACTTATTGTAACATTTTTCAAACTTTAATTGCACATATGGTGGCAACTTCCACAACTATCACCTAGGCCCAATCTTCATCTTCATTGTCCTTATTAGCTTTTGGATATTGCAATCTGTTCCTAACATCAATTACGAGAGCTTCAAACATTTGGCTAGCCGGGGAATTGGTCAATTGTAAACGGACAATTCAAAAGAAACATTAGCAATGTGTGGCAATGTGCTTGCTTTGTTAGTCCTAGTTTGGTGATCGACCTAGTGGGGGGTGGTTATGGAATTTATTACCTTCCGTGGTTATTGGAGAAGATGATGTAAAAGAATAAAAGAAAAAAAAATTACTTTAGAAAAAAAAAATATTTTGCTAAAACTCAAAAAATGTGAGGAAAAAAAAACTTTTTGTTATTCTCAAACCTTACCATTACTTACAATTGTGAGTGTGTGCTCAGACACACATGAGATTAGAACACCTATAGGTCAAGAACTCGTGCGTGTGTGCATGCATGCCTCATTGTAGCATCTGCGAAAAACAAATGGCCATAAGGAAGTTTTCCGTGTATGTATGTATTCTTGCTTTATCATGAGTTGTTCTCAATATGGCTCCAACAACTATCTATCATTTTCTATGGGTTTTGCTTGTGGAAGACAACACTGTAGCAGATGCAATCCCACATACATTTGTTGCTCAACAAAACAATTCATGAATCCATTGTGATTGCAACTACTATAGTCTATTAATCTTGATGAATTTGACCAATGCACAATCCACATAGAAGAACACCCTTGACAATTCATGGCAAAAATATTTCAATTTGTGTGAGTTAGTTGGGTAATACCCATGTGTACGACCAAAAAACACCATTGAAAAAGGTTTGCATAGTGGGGTGAGGAATCTTGAGACATTTCCAACACCTTCACAACCTTCTAGTACAAAGTCTGTAAGGAACCTCTTTCGCCCACACACCCACACATAACACATTTGCAAAAGGTTCCAACTTGCCACACCTTGCAACAAGTGATCTGCTTTCCCTAGCACCCACCATCCACTGCTTGTTAGAAGCTTTGATTCTTTAACTTTGTAACCCACATGGCTAGATTTGAGCAAAAAGAGAGGGAGTACTTTTGATAATGAATCCAAGAAATTCCATATCCATGTTGTCATTTCAAACATAGTTCACAGTGCTTCACACATTTGATAATAAATAGTACTACACAAGGATATTAAGCTTTGTCCCAAATTAACATAATTAGCCAGTTGCCTTTAGTTATGGTTGAGATTTGGCATAGAAGCAATGCATACATGAAAAAAGTAGTAAGGAAAAAAGGGAAAATTTCACAAAATTGAAGTTCCAAATGCAAATGATGAAGAAAATGAAGCACACAACATTCGTGTTTTCCTCTTCAATCTTACAACATACATAGTAAACCATGTTTCTAAACAAGTTGCATTTTCACCATCAATTCTTTTGGGAGTTAGATTGATCCTAACTATCTAATCATGTCTATAATATGTAAACAAAAAGAAATTGATTTGGTCATAGATCAAATATTTTATGCATCACTAACTAAAAGGGGCATGATCATGGAGAAGATTATTATCTAAAATGTCATTAATTTAAAAAAATTGCAACAAATTTACAACTTGGGCTCAAAAAAAAATGCCATTGAAACTCTATTAGTGCACACTGCACCTATTTATAGATTCTTACAAAGGAAAAAGAAGATGCTACTTGTAAGTTTAAGAAAACCCATTTACCTATTGAATAGTTGACATACATATGCATGTTTTTATTGATAGCAACATTGGATGCAACTATTACAACAAGTTCATTTTGTTTATTCATAATTGTTGCAGCTTCATGGGAATAAAAACCTTAGTTCATAAGCTAGTTTTTCAAGGGATTTATGTTGGAATCCATTGATGGCATTTACTTAGCTTGGTTGTCACTGACATTGAAAGCCCTTTCCATTTGTTTCAAGCAATTTTGTTGTAGCATGGTGGAACAATTATTCATTGTAGTTAGTTAACCAATTATTGGAACAAAGTTAACAAGGTCTTGTTTTACTTAACCTTAACCCTAATAAACATCACAAATTGGATTATTTAGTTTTAGGTTAAGACTCCACTTCAAACAAAATGGATGAAATTCATATGCACGATGTTTTCTATTCCCATTCATTTCTCATTCAGTTCTTGGCTTATCTCTTTGTGTATGTTTGTTAGTACATGTTTAGGAATGCAAATTTGGTAGACTACTTACAAAAAGGGCCCCACAAGGGATGGAGGGTATGGAAGATGTAGACTTTTTTCAAGGTTCGAATCACAACAATGTGGGTGTTGCAGTAGAAGAGAAGGGAAAATATGAACTTGCCAGGGACATGCATGTGGCTTCTATTGCATACATGCGAAAGCCTCTTGAAGATGCACTACAATCATTGTATGTACACTCAATTTCAAATGCTACTAGTTGTTTGATTTTTGTTACATCATCCAGCTAAAGGTGAATATCATTTCGATCACTTAGGTCTTGTAATACTAAGCCTTTTTTCTATTCAAAATTTCCCAGGAAACCTTAGATTATATACATCTTGGTCCAAACATTTGTTTTCGTAGTTTGACCTAAGGTATACATTATTTCCCATCCGTCTGATTATTCCAAGGTGGACAATTATAAATTTTACAAGTTTGATGTGATTGTGTTGTCTTTGTAATATAGGGTTGTTCATTGTTTTTGTTTATGCAGGTGCAAAACTTTGAATGCCCAGAAAAGTTGACACTTGCAATCATTCTTAGCTAAACTAAGGGAGCCACTACGATGTAGCCTAAGGTTGCTTAGAGTGACAAGAAGCATAGAGGTCAAGGACACCAACAAGTCTATAGAAATGGAGGAGGCATTTGCAAAAACAGAGATAGACGACAAATACATGCTAGGTGCTTTGGTTTTTACTCTAAGCCCTACCTTCAAGAGTAAATTGCTAGAATGCAATAGTAATTAGTCACTTTGCAATTGTGTTACGGTTTTTTGTAAACAATCAAAACCTTACCTAATAGTCGACTAATGAGAACATTTTGGTTTAAATAATGCTTTCGTTTTCTTGAATGTTGAACTTCATCGAAGAGTTATGTTTGCCCCTTACTGCTACTATAAGATCATTATTCCCTTTTTAGTTTGGGGGTTGTTCATGATTACCAATTAGTTTTTTAATTTTTGTAAGTTTTAGGTTACGTTTGGTTAGTACAATCAATATAGACAAAGAATGGTTGAATGTTGTTTGGAGCAATATTTGTTAAGAACATTTAATCTCTTAAAACCATTGTTTCAATTTAAATCATGAACCACATTTTGAACCTGAAATTTGTCATCATTATAATGGCAATTTGGGTTATATATAAGTGGTGAACATTTCATTTCACTCTTGACCTTTTTGTACACATTTTTTATTGTCGTAAATTTTTTTTTCCTCATTATACTTTTTTAAAAATGTTTACCATAACTAAGTCCATTTGTTACAATTCTAGAAATGCAATGTTCCAAAAAGTCTTATAGAAATTTCATCATTTCGTTTCACTAGAATTGTTCAAGTAAGTATCTAATTGGCCAGAAGCATCCAACCTTTATCAACTCACATTAAATAATGTTTAGGATGCCCATTTTTGTATTTTTATCTTATGTGAATTTATGGTAGATCATGTTGTTCATGTTTCTATATAGTCGACCATCGAGAGTGTTGATGATAGAAGTCAAGATTTAGCATGAATGTGATGGTTTTGTCTACACATCTATGTCCTAATAACATGGAACATCATAGCTAAATTTGTGATAGGTTATTTGTTCAAGGTCCAAGAGTAACTATACAAGCTTAGAAATTCAATTTTTAATTTCATGTTCATTATAATATAAGGATATTTATAAGACTATGTCAATTATGATTTTTGTTTTTCTTCTATTGATTATGAAGACAACAAATTTAAAAAATAGTTGAATGCACTAATACTAACCACTAAACAACATTGTTATTTAATTAAGAACCTAAAGATGATTATTACAGCCATGGTTATTTCAACTATCAAAGCAATCCATGTTTCATTTGTGTTTGTTTTAGATCCTTACCAATTATTTTGTTATTTTTGGTGTGTTGAAAAGTTCACATCAACATTTTCAATCTTTTCATTACTAGATGGCAAAGGGACTTGTGGTAAGAAATTTGTTCGATACTTTCTAATAGACATCTTTGTGCAAGTGCATAATAAAGCAAAATGTAAATGTACTTTTCCATGTCGATATATCATTAATTGTTTGTGTTGACCAGTCAATAGGTTATTACATTGGAGTTATGACTAATCAATAGGTTATTATAATATGAATTATGCTTGTAGTGATGTTTTTAAATTCCATATACTTGATGTCCATGAACTAGCAAATGTAAACAAAAACTTGGTGTACATATTGCTTTGGAAGACATTTGCATGAATTACAAATTGTACTTCAAACATATTTCTTCAAGGATGCAAGTCTATTAGTTTACGTTGTTGAAGTTGGTTCATGTACTTTTCAAGATGCAACCATTTCCGCCTATGTGGTTTATGGTAGCTACAAACCTTACTTGTGAACTTATGAAATGTTTAAAGTTTGAATTCAATTTGGGACAAAGAGAGAATGGACGTTGCAAAGTATAGACATTTTGCAATTTTTATTATCTACAATAGTTCATGAATGTAGTAACTATTATGCACATGTATGAACTCTATTGTTAGTTTGGCTATGATAATGCATACATGTTTGTAAACAATTTATATGTTGCTTGGTTTCAAGTTGCAGAAATTGAAGATAATGTGGAGTCAATACATGAAGTAGATGGCGTAGTTGCAGGTTCATCTACAACAAAAACATGGAGAAAAAGGAAGTTGTTGCATACCCTTGACAAATTAGGTACAACTTGTGCCCCAAACACATCTGATTTTGTTAATCTACTAGAAAATGCTATAGGGCAGTGACAATAACAACCACCATCTAGGTGGTTACAATAGTAGTTTTTACAACCCCCACCATGGATAATGGTGCAATGGGGGATGGCACCTGGACAATTTGTAACATCAACAAGCACACCTCTAATGCAACAAGGATATGTGCTTACAATGAAACAAATGTTTGTACCTTTGGTGAAACTAGAAAGTGCAATAAGAGTAGTTTAGAGAACAATGAAAAAAGAAAACGATGTTGAAAGTGATGTTTGGCAAGTAGCTAGAAAAAAACCTCACAAGATTAGGATAAAGGTGGGGGGGGGATGTAGATGGACGTTGTGAAGGTAAGAATGCTTGGGATGAGGTAATGAGGACCTTAATTCCTCATATTCTTGACATCAATGTTGTATCATGGGTGGACCACCATCTGGACTCCATAGAAAAGTTGAAGTTAGCTTTAGATAAAGAGTTTGAATATGTAGATAACAAACTTTCCACTGTGGGATTCAGAAACGTGGTGAAAAGATGGTTGAAAACAAAGAGAACCAAATCCAAAACTAGGTTTTTGGAAGAGAGAACATAATGCCCAATCAATATAGAACCTATCCATTGGGAGAGGTTAACGATTTGTTGGAGTAAACTTGAAATATAAAAGAAGGTGGAACATATGTCAAATGCCAAGAATAAGGTGAAAAATTTGACAAGAGTTGGGCAAACGGGCAAAACTAAGAAGGAAGCTCGGTTGGTAAATTAATATATGGAAATGTTGATTATAATCATCACTTGCTTATTGAATATAAATATTTGTTGTTGTAACAATTATAATTGACCAAGTCACTATTAAAAATCCTATCATTTGTAACCCATCCCTGTGCAATTACATGCAACCAAATGTCACCTATAATTACAAATGGTTGCCTATGCAATTACTTTTCAAATTTGGATGAAGTTTGGTCTTCTTTTCAACTAGGTTGCGATTGTGACCTATTTCATCCTTAAATTGTGTTATGTTTTATAATGTATTGGTATTTTTTACAACATTGTATATACATTTAGTTGCAAATGTAACCAAAATAATCACATGTTAGTTGTATAAAGTGTTTAGGCTACCTAGCAAGGACATACCAAGATACATATATGCCTACCTACCTGCTAGTACCTACCTACCTATAAACCTAGGCCACATGGTACCTAGCCTAAACTTGGTGACATGTGGCATTGCTTATGTTTACATATAAGCCTAGACATGACATGTGGAACATAGGTTAGGCCTAGGCCATGCCATGTGGCACTTATGCTAGGCCTAATTAAGCCATACCACATGGCATCTATGTTAGGTTTAGGTCATGCCATGTGGCACGTAGCCTAGGCTATGACATGTCACATGGCATCTATGCAAGGCGTAAAACATGCCACATATGTTAGGCCTAGGCCATGCCATGTGACACATGGGCTAAGTCTAAGCCATCCCACATGGCATTTAAGCACAACATAGGACATGCCACATGGCACATATGCTTAGCCTAAGCCATGCCACGTGGCACATATGCTAGGTTTCAACCATGCCACATGGCACTTATGTTAGGCTTAGGCCATGCCACTTGACACATAGGTTAGGCTATGACATGCCACGTGGCACATATGCTAGGTCTAGGCCATGCCATGTGGAATTTAAGCAAGGCATAGGACATGCCACATATGCTAGGCTTAGGCCATGCCATGTGGCACAGCTAGGTCTAAACCATCCCACATGGCACCTAAGCATGGCATAACACATGCCACATGGCACATAGCTAGGCTTAAGCCATGCCACATGGCACACAAGCTAGGTCTAAGACATACCACATGGAACCTATGACATGCCACATGGCACCTAAGCTAAGTTAGGACATGCCATGTGGCACCTAAGCTAAGTTAGGACATGCCATGTGGCACCTAAGCTAGGATACAATATGCCACATGGCACATATGTTGCGCCTAGGTCATGCCACATGGCACTTGTGTTAGGCCTATGCCATGCCACATGGCACTGAGGTTAAACTTATCCATGCCACGAGGCATCTAAACTAGGCCTATGCCATGCCATGCATCACCTAAGTTAAGCTTATGTTGTGCCATGCATCACCTAGGCTAGGCTATGTCGTGCCATGTGGCACATATGTTAGGTCTAGGACATGATATATGGCAATTAGGCAAGGCTTAAGCCATGCCATGTGGCAACTATATATGACATGCCATGTGGCACTTATTTAACCTTTTTTTCCACACCACATGGCAACATGATTAGACTAGGTGCCACATCATAAAATGTGTTAATTAATAGGTTAGGTCAATAAGTTGTAAGTTAGGTTAGAAATAGTAAGTTAAATTAGGTAGTCACTAGTAGCCCAAGTAGTTGCATAACTAATTACAACCTAACTTATAAAATTAATCCCATATGTTTTGCCTCCCATTTTAGTTTTGTCAACTACATAAAGAAGTGCCCTAGGAACACAATGTACAAATTAAAATGCAATTGCATTTTGAAATGAGCCAATAAAAAAGGTTAAACCTTAATTAAACCAAAAAAAAATGGTATTTTTAGTAGATGCCATGTGGCTTAAATCTAGCCCTAGCTTAAGTGGTGTAAGTTTAGACTTAGCCCAAGTGCCATGTGGCCTAAGTCTAGGCCTAGCCTAGGTCATCACTTAGGCTAGGCTTAAAAGTGGCACATGGCATATGTTTACACCTAGGTGCCACATGGCATATGTGTAGCCCTAAATAAGCTAGGTGCCATGCGATAACTAACTTATGTGGCACCTAGGTTTAGAAACATGCCATGTGACACATGTTTAAACCTAGGTGCCACGTGGCATATGCCTAAACCTAAGTGCCACATGGCATATGTCTAAACCTAAGTGCCACATAAGCTAGGTGCCATGTGGCATATGTTACATGGAACATAGGTTTAGACATACGTTCCACACTATATACACTATATGGCGGCCATATATGTATTTGATGAAAAAATATTTCAATTATAGCATGCGATTAGTCTTCGCATGTGACTTGTTATTTGCTACTACAAAAAATTTAATTGCAAATGTCACTTGTGATTAAAAACTAGTTACAAATGACAATTGCATGTGACAGTATTTCTACTAAAGAGTGTTAGTTAACATTGTAGAAAAAACAAAGGCAAAAAAACCAAGTTTGATTAAAATTACTGAAAATCTCTAAGGGTGTAAACAAATTGGCTCTCTAAGATGTTACAATCTGGAATTTTTTTTTAGCATTTGCCTTTTAACAAAGTACATACATCACTTTGAACCTTCTTACTTTCATTTGCTATCCTATTTTCATTTGTTGTCATGTTTTCATTTTATTGCCATGTTTTCCTTTATTGCAATGTTTTATTTCTTGCCAAATTTTGATTTGTTGCCATGTTGTTAATGTGTTGCCCTAATTTGATTTGCTGCCATGCATTTATTTCTTGCAATTTCCATTTGTTGCCTTGCTTTCATTGGTTGTAGTAAATGACTAACTTGTTTTTATTTAAATCTCATTTTAAATGAATTAGGCATGTGGATTACTTAAAACAAGGACTATCAATTGCTAGAGAATGTTAGTCATATTGACCAACTTGGAGACCGGACAAAATGATTTGGTTGGCAAGGTTTTAGGTATGTTGGACAAAACAAATGAGAATAATCAAGCATTAGTTGAGATTAAGGTGATGTTTTCAGGGTTTTTGGAAAAGATAAAAGACCATGCAAGTCCTATTTCATAACCTAAATTTGCTTGTGAGGAGTAGCAACCCTCACCTCATGTAGTTCCTCTTGAAACACTTGCCATGCACAATCCAAATCCACTGGAAACCTCTATAGTAGGCAATGGCAATGAGAGCACACGTTCCTTTCTTACGGGAAAAATTGCTTTGGGTTCATGTGTTAATGGATCTGGTTTTTTTAAGCTCCAAATTGCCCTTATGCCATTTGACAAGTTGGGGATAGAAAGTACAACAACTAATCCTACACCCCAACTTCAAAGTGTGGAAGGTGAAAATTGGGTTGTTTTGTAACCAAGACCTTCACCATCTAAGAAACTATTTACCAAGAAAGGACGAGCTACATTGAAATCTCCATCGAGGTTTAGTGTTGTTGAAGGTGAAATTGGTCAAGTTGTAGGACAGGTGAACAAACTACCAACAACATTTTGAGTATGCAATTTTTTGGCTCATCATTGGAGGTGTGATTAAACATTTCATTTGTGTATTTACATGGCTTGATTTCGTTGCAACACCAATTGTCGGGGAAGGAATTGAGGGTAAAGGTGGTAGCATTTATAACTGACAACAAAGATAAAACAAGCTCACAATAAGCAAACACCTCCAATTGTTGTTGGTTTGATTTTTTAATCTTGATTTCGCAAACCAATTTTTTTTTGTACAAATGTTGGTTAGGATCTTAATGCATTAACTTTTGGTTGGATTATAGTTTGCTATGGGGCAGTTTGTGATGTTGCCGAACCCAAAAAATCCAAGACAAAAGGTGGCATTAGGCAAAATTAGTGGCCTTTGGGGGGTGGACAAGTTCCATGGTTGTTTCATTCCAATTTTTTTGTGTCAAAGTTGATGTTGTGGTTGTTCATGTGGGGGATGTTCCACTTATGCACCCACATGAACTTGATGACCAAAGTGCAAGATGTGGTAGGCACTTCTACCTTGTGGAATTGGAAGTATGTGAAGGCCGTACATAATTGACAAGGTTTTAACATAGACCATACAAATTCTATAGTGTTTGATTATCATTAGCTATTCAAACATTAGAGTTGTGCTTGTTGGTATTTTACTTTGTTATTGTTGGCCTTGAATGCATTGTTTTCCTCCATTCCTTAGTGTGGTTGACCATATGTTTGGGTCATATCAATTATTACTTGCAACAAAAAATGATTTTAATAGATTATTATGGTTGAACAAATGTATAGGTTGATTTAGAATGGTTTTATATGAAATGTAAGTCTAGGTGCAACTAAGTAGACACCAATTAGTTCATTCTTATGTGTCACAAAGTAGATTACTAAATGTTCTATATGAATTTCCACATGCATAATTAACAATTGAAGTCATTTTAGAGTTGAATGAAAAGCTATCCATAATTACTATTTTACTATGAAATGTACATATCCAACTAAACAATGATTATTATATGGTTTTCTTAAAAGTATTCAACAACTCCAAAACTATTCATTAATGACTACCACTTTACCTTCCCCTAACCATTAACAAATCAAATGTTGCCATGTGTCAAATACATGGCCAACTAACAATATAGTATTACTACAAAAACATTTAAATATTACACTAATATATGATCGCCACTTTGGCTTCCCCTTCCACACATGTACAAATTATTGCCATGTGATCAAATATTCAAATGTTAAGTGGTCCAATCATGTGTTACCACATGGACCAATCTATATATGCCATGTGTAATATCAACATGACATTGTTATCATATCTTTGTTAACTATTACATGACACCTGTATTGTTGTAGTCATATATTTGTCATTTAGTTATAAAGAGGAGTCATAATGTAGTCATTTTCCATGTACACGTGTATTTAAATAATGGTCAAACTGATTGCCATATGGATCCCACTATGTCTCTGTTACCATGTGGCATCCATGTTGGCATCCACGTTTCATGACATGTGGTTCCTAGGTGGCATGAATGAGTCGACTAATGTCCTTCATGATTACTGGATGACATTCGCCACATCATGTCCTTTACAACTATGTGTCCTTTTTGACTTGTCCGATATGACTATCTAGGGTGTAGTCATATGTGTCCTTTTTGACTATAAATTTAGTCATATATTGAGTCATATATTTTCGATTTTCTTCTAGTGGTGGTAGATGCATTATCTTGGATGTTCGATATCACAAAGCAAAGTGTAGTATCGAATCAAACAATGGACGTTAATATCTTCTTCTTACAACCGATTTGGTTACATGAAATTTTTAAGTACCTCATTATTGGAATTTTTCTGATTCACTATAGTCAAGAACAAAAGAAAAACTAACTTTTAGAGCTTTACACTTTTCTTTGGTATAGGGAAAATTAGATCGATCATCAAGATCAAGACCAAGTTCTAAAACGTTGCCTTGAGGATTTAGAAATTCCCACAATGCTACAGGAAATGCATGAGGGAGTCAATGGTGGACATTTTTCATCCGAAATCACAATTCATAAAATCTTGGATGCCAAGTATTAGTGGCCCATGATGCACAAGGATGTTCTTCAATATTGCCAAGCTTGTGACAATTGCTAGCGAACATGGAATTTAATATATTGTAAAATAGTGAAACTAGTAACTTCATTGCCAATAGAACCTTTCATGAAGTGGGGATTGGATTTTGTCAGCCCAATCAAACCAGTCACCATATATTCTAGGAACAAATATATTTTGGTATCAACCAACTATGCCACCAAGTGGGTAGAAGCAAAGGTGTTGCACACCAATACAACAACGGCGATGGCAAAATTCATTTATGAGTTCATTCCCACTAGGTTTGGTTGTTCACTTATTTTAATAAGTGATAAAAAAACTCACTTCATTAATGATGCCATCAAGATTCTTACACACCATTTTTTGTTATGACATATGACCTTGACCACTTATTACCCGCAAGGTAATGGACAAGCAAAGTCCACCAATAAAGTCATTGGTTTGTTGCTTACTAAGTTGGTGAATGAGAACCATACCAATTGGGATGAGGACTGACACAAGGTTCTATATGCTTACCACACAACATTCAAGGTATAGGACACACAACATTCCAACTAGTTTATGGCCTTTGCCCTTTGATGCTGACAAAATACCTACTACGTACGGGCAATTCACATCTCGATCGAGATTTTTCCCCCACCCGTATTTTCACTAGTCACATGGTAGAATTGGAACACTTGGATGAAACCTGCCAAGAGGTAGTAGATCGAACAAGTACAAGGTAGTGGAACATGGCATTATGGGCCCAACAAAACCACAAAATTAAAACTTTTTCTATAGGGCCCACAATTATGTGGTTTCCAAAGGGCAAAAAGTTCAAAAAATGGTGGTTTGGTTCATATAAAATACATTTCTCCCCAATAGTACTGTATTATTCATGAACATTGACAAGTTTGAATTGAATCCTATTTTGGTGAACATCAACAAGTTGAAACCCTATCGATACTTGGATAAAATTTTTAGTACCACTACATAACTTGTCCATTTTGTGGTCCTTTTGTTTCTGTCAAAACAAACCTCAGACAATTTTGGAACAAGTTAAAAAAGACTAGTAATTTAAAACAAGTAAGTGCTAGTGAAACAGACAAATGTAAGATGACTAAACATTAGCATAGTGCCATAGTGGCATGTTCAATATGACTAAATGTGTGACTAAATGCAATGATGTGGCATGTCCATTCTACCAAATTGTGTGATTGAATTGATGATGTGTCATGTCTATTTTAACAAATTATGTGATTGAATTGATGATGTGGCATGTCCATTTTAACAAACTATGTGATTAAATAAATGATGTGGCATGTCCATTTTGTCTAATCGTGTGAATGGATGTAATGACATGGCATGTTCATGTGATTAAATATGATTATTTCAAGGAATAATTATAATCTAAATAATGCCACATTTGTACACGTGTTAAATAAATGACTGATTTTAGTCATATATGTATCACTTTGATTACATGTGTAAATTAATTCACTAATTTTAATCACATTACTAGTAGGTTGATTACACATAACCATTACATAAAGTTCACGTATGAAGTTACAATGTATGTTTTAACTAAAATGAAATTCAAATTAGTTATAATAGACAATGTTACTTTTGTGGTTTGTCAAAATGGACATGGTTAATTATGTGGTTAATTTTTTTGGACTTTACAATTCATGTTAGTTAAATTTCACTAGTGAAAAGGACATGGTTTTGTTGTAGTGTAGAGGATTAAAAGTCACCATTGAAGGGGGAGGAGATCATAAGGAGAATTCACAAGAAGACTTTAAGGATGGTTCTACCAAAAATTAGTCTACACCAAAAACCACAGTTAATTGAAAAAATATTTTTGGCATCGATAAACCATAATACCGAACTATTGAACTAGCAATGATTTCGATCAATCGGATTTTGGTAGGGACTAACCAAAAAAAAGGAATTCCACTGAATGATACCTTTTTAATTAAGCAATTGGAGATTTCGATTCAACAACAAATTCCAACTTGGAACCAACCATGAATAATTCCAATCTAGGATCTCTAACAAAAGATTCCACCATTACGCCAAAACATGGCATCCATGACTAGTCCTATATGACTATAATGACGTCCATGACTTAAAAAATGACTAAACATGGCATAAACAACAAGTCTGATTCAACTATAGTTGAATAGGACCTATAATAAAAATCTTGTTTTGGTGTAGTGCACCCCATAATCGGTTGAGGTAGATTTTAAACATTTCAGTTTGGAATTGGTATGGAATAGTTCTGGTATGGAATCCACAAAGGAAGATTATATCACAAAATTGCTAATGACAAATTTTTAAAAGGTGTCGAGGTAATCATGATAAGGTGTTATTTCATCCAACCTACTGAAACGACGTTGGAAGGACAAAAAAGGTTCATCCATACCCACGAACGGTTTTTGCATCCAACACTAGGTTTAGGCACTTGAACTTTGGTATAAAAGGAAGCATTGTTCATTTAGTTTTCCTTCTTTCTTTTCACTATTGTTATGCTACAAAAATTTATATTGATTTTTTGGTGAAAACGAGAGGGAACACGTTTCAATCCGAAGATCATTAAATCAATTGTCCAAGGAGTTCTGATTTTCATAACCAAAAATATGGTGGTGGAAATGCTCCACCTACCAAAATTAGGTATCACCAAGCTACTAACTAAGCCAACCAAGGAAAAGGACAAGGAAAAAGAATAGGAAAGGGAGGTGACCATTTATCGAAAAATTGCTTCACTAGAAGCACTTGTCGATTGGGAAGGATGGAAGGTTTCCTTTCTCAAAGGAAAGTATGCAGCCAAATTACCAACATTAATTCAAGTAATTTGGTTGAAGGGTAGTTAGCTTACCTATGTAGCCAAAAAATTGATGAATTTCGTAATATTAGCCGAGTAAGGAATTTAGGTAAATTGGGCTACAATGGTATTCAACAATCTTTATAGCATGTTGTAGGATTTGTTTACACCAACAAAACCCGAAGTTGGTAGAGACAACATCAAATTTGGTGCTACTCAAATTATTGACATCTTGCTCCAAAATTGGTTTAAATGTTGCATAAATATCAATTCTAAAATTTTAAAAAATGTTTATATTAAACTTTGAAATACAAGTATTTAAGATTATGTAGATTTAGTCAATGTAATTTATTAATTTTATATAAAATGTAATTTATGATATATCAAATAATGATATACTTAATTAATGTATGTATGGAATTATAAATATTTTTGCATTCCTATACATTTAATATCTTAATAATTATTTTAAATTGTTAAAGTTTTACTTAAGCATTACATATTGTTAAAAAAACATTTTCAAACTCATAAACAAAAGAATATTTTAAATTATATTTATTCCATACCTTATATATCATGCCATACATATTGATTCAAATAAATGAGGGTATTGTCAAGTTGGTAACATTGATGGTAAAAAGTAATGAAATTATCACAAAAATGAGGGTATTGCAATTACAATTCAAAACTTTGTTGAAATAACCTTATACCATCAATGTGGCCAATATTACAATACCTTCATTTACATATATCAGCGATTTCACATTAGTCCATTAAACATTTATTATCATTTATGAATTTGAAAATGTTTTTCAACTATATTTAATTTTTATTTAATTTTAAACATAAAATATTAGTAAAATATTATATGTATAAGAATGCAAATTTTTTAATAAATCCACACATTAATTAATTAAATATATCATTATTTGATATATTAATAAAGAAAATTTACATAGAATTAAAAAACACTGACTAAACATACATAATATTAAGTATTTATATTTCAATATTAAGTATTTATATTTCATAATTAAATTAAAAATTGATATTTATGCAACATTTATATTTTTTGATCATAAGTAACCATTCATTTATTCAAAGAAACTTTACATATATATTTTTCAAATACATTTAAAATTTTTTCAAATATAATATAATACAAAAGGGAATAAACATTAAACTGTCAGAAATGTTTAATAGGCCTAGGTGGCCTAAGCTAGTAAACTACTTACATAGTTAGTAGGTTTATTTAGTAAGTTATACCACCTTGAATACCTACCTAGACCATTTAAGATACTAACTTAATAGGCTTACACTAATGAATAAATGACATAATAGGTTTACATTACGTAGGTAGCCTACTAAGTACACCTAGGTTTAGGCTATTAGCTAATTAGTTAAGTTACATAACAAATAACCTATTAATTTATTACCATAGTACTTTTTTAGGTTTGGCATAATTGTTTTTTTAATTTGCTGAATTTTTTGGATATTAATAGTTAGTTATGACGAAAATTTAAAAACTTAGGTAGGCAACCAAGTTTAATCCTTGAACCTCTTTGAATAGCTTTCAGCAATAATTTACTAACCATTTAACCACAAAAGCACTTGGTTATTTCTCTTCTATAAGCATTTGGTTATAATAAATTTAATACAAAGTACCAAAAATTTTAAAATTCAAATTTTAATTGCTGAATTAAGAATTGAAAATTAAATTAATTATTTGGCACTCCAGTGCTAAACTTGAAAAGGTATTACGGTATTTATGCTAGGTTAGGTTGTCTAACTTGGTTCAGTGTCAACACTTTAGTCAATTTGACAACCTTGGCCATGCATTAGAAGAAATTTGAAAATCAATAATCGCATTTGTGACTCATTTGTAGTTGTAATGGACACATGCGATTAAAAAGAGCCTAATTGCCTAAGACAAGTCCCATAAGAGAGTCAATTGCAAAAGAAATGACATGGCCATGAAGTTAAAAATGTAGTCACAAACCTTACGACTAAATCAAAAAATTTCATCCATTGCCATGGATCTTCCTTAGTACGACATGGAACCACAATTTGTGACTACATAATGGATAGTTGCATTGCTACCAAATGTGCCATTGATGGATGGTTAGAATTTAATCACTTGATAATTTAAAAAACCAATGGCCATAAAACACATGGCAATTTTTCAATTGTTCAAAAAAATAAAATAATAAAATATTATAAATATATTAATTACATATTTATAATAATAAATATTATAATTAATTCATTATAATCTAACCTAGGTTAAATCATAATAGGCAACCCTAAACCTACTTAACTTAGCTATTTACTCATATTATCTATGTTACATATCTACTTTCTATTACCTAACCTACCTAATTTATTATTATTATTATTTTAAAAATCATATACCCACATAATAAAATACTTATCTACCTACTACTTATTACAACCTATACTACTAATCACATATTATCTATGCTACATATTTACTATCCACTACTTAATCAACTTAATAAATTAATTCCCTAGCTTACATTTAATAAATTAATTATTTAACATAGCTAATTAATTAATCAATTAATAAAAAACATTATGGCATATCCATGAAATAAACGACTTGTCACTGAAATAACGTTTTTTGCGGGGCGAGGGGGTGTGTGCCCAGGCTAACTATGTAAAGTGGAGATTCACATCAAATTCAAGCTTACAAGTGAACATGAGCAACAGAGCCCAAATGCGTGGTCTTGCAGTACTGAACAATTAGGGTTGTGTTTTTGTAAATTAATAATTCTTGTATCGCGTCTCGAGAGACTCTAAAACTTCATTGCTGTCCTCCATCGCTCACTTTCCGCCATGGCCGACCTCCCTCGTTCCTGAATCTGCCGTGTTTTCGGCCTTGTCCATTTTACGTGTACCGGATTCTTCAGAGGGGGTTTGCCCTCCTGTTTTTCTTTGATTTGGTCTTGCCATTGCTGTCCCACCCACTCGGTGTGTTCTTTTTGTGTTCCTTGATTTGGGCCTTTTGTCTTTTGGTTATTGAGGCTGTTGTTGTTGCCGCTTTTTGTTTTCATTTTCCCATTGCTCCTTCTTCCATCACGTTCTGGTTTCCCTGTGGGTTGTGTCTTCTCATGACATCTGCTAAGAACGTGGCCGGATTCGTGTTCGGGAATACGGTACGATGTGTGTTTGTGTCTGTTTGTGTGGTTTGGGTGATTTGAATTGGAGAGAAGCTGTGGTTTTTGTAAAGCTCTTTGTTCGTTCCGTTCGTCCCCTTTCGTTTCGCGCGTCCCGTGACCTCTTCTTGTTTTGGAGAGACTGAGAGGACGTGTGCGATCGCCGTTGTGGCCCGAGTTTTGTCAATGATTACAACCCTGTCTCTGTAGGGTGTTGCTGTAGGCGGTTCGTTCGCATTTGGTGACGGACGGACGGACCGTCTTTTGTGTGGGGATTAGTGTATCGGCTTTCGAGACGGCGGAATTGATTATTTGCCGCCCTGTCGGTTTCATTTCATCTGGAAGTCTAGTCCGACAGCAATTGGTTTTCTTTTCGAACTCGTGCTTTTTTAGTCCTCGCTCATGGCCGGTTACCTTATTTCGTGACCGTGGAAGATTGGTGGATTTCTGCTTCGTAAGAGAGTTGCTTGCTTGAGAGTGTCTGGATCTAATCTTAGCTCCGGATTTGTCCTGCTGTGAAGCTTGCAGTTGAATTCGTGAACTTATCTGTCCGCTATATTGGGACGCTGTTGGAGCGGCTGATGCTCTTCTGAGCCGGCGATAACTTTTTGGAGATAAGGGGCTCTTTACATCCAGAGATTTGGATGCTGGCTCATCTTCGTTACGTGACGAGTAATTATCGGTACAGGAGCGGGCTTCTATATCAGGCTTCACATCACAGAATGGCTGAGGAGGATAGTTGGCAACTTGAAGAGACGAGTTGCGGCCAGCCTCTGGAGGGGCCTGTTTTGTGCAATAATAACTGTGGATTCTTCGGAAGTGCAGCCACGATGGGCATGTGCTCCAAGTGCTACAGGGACTTTGTGTTGAAGCAGGCCAAGACATCTGCAGCCAAGCTTGCTGCAGGAAAGGGTCCTGCTCTGTCCTCTCAAAGGGATTTCGTATCGGAGACAGCAAGTTCATGCGAAATAGGCCATCAGTCTCTGGTTGCGCCAATAGAAGCACACGTGGAACAGCCTGAGGCAGGAGGACCATCATCAGGTGGGGCAAAGGCTGCTTTTGCTTCAGCTGCGGGAGGTGAGCAAACCCGCGAGCAACCTAACCGGTGCTTCTCATGTAAGAAGCGAGTAGGATTGACAGGATTCAAGTGCCGTTGTGGTTTTACTTTCTGTTCCTTGCATCGATACTCTGAGAAGCACAGCTGCTCGTTTGACTATAAGACAGCAGGACGGGATGCCATAGCTAAAGCCAACCCTGTGGTTAAAGCTGGTAAGTTGGACAAGATCTGATCACCTAGATGCCAGTATACCTACCAGATCAAGTAGCTTTTGTGCTGGCTTGAAGTAATTTCCTCTATTCATAGTCAGTCAGTAGACAGCAGAGGTCACAGGTCATCTTCTCTCTGTGACAAACAAGTCATCCTTCATACTGGCGCCCTGGAGAGTTGGGAGGCATGACGTTGTGATGTGGCTTGGGTTGCTAATCTTGAAACTTTGCATGGGCCTACTACTGGACATACGATCAAATGTGTGGCAATTGAGGTTTGCCTTCTGAGTGTCCCCTTTTTTTTTGCAGTTGTTTGCAATTCCTTTTTAGCACTCTGCTCCCAGGGTAACAGGTCCTTATGAAAGGATGGTCAGGTGCGCATCTTGATTTGTATATTCATATATAAGGGTAACAACTAAATTTGTGGTTTCCTGGTAATATGTCATGGGGTGTTGCACTTGGACATTTAGAATGCTTCGGTTTCAATGCAAGGAAACCCCATTATCTGCAGGTAAGTTTTGCATATGTACATGCCTAATTTGGTGCAAAGGGGGCCAGAAAAGAGCGATTTCACCAGTTTTTAAACATACGTTGTGTTGCCCTCACTAGAGAGTACTACCTCTTGTTGGAGGTTGATACTTGATACTTAATAGACGACCTGGGCAACACATTTTGTTTTATTTTGGCATTTTTTGTATAACACTTCAGCCAATTAACCTATTATAGAGGTATAGTGCCACTTTGAACAGGTACTCACTGTTTGCACAGTTAGCCATGAAAGTAACCAAAAGATTCTTCTGATGGTTTTGCTGTAATGAAGTTCAGCATGGCCTATGGAAGTTTTGGCTAAATGCAGTACTGTTCAGCATCTGTCTACATTGTTATTGTGGATGAAATTTCCTAGTGGTGTCTTTGTTTCTGGATGTAGAAGAAAATAATAGGAGTAATGGGCCAGGGCAAATTAAACCCCACATTATGATCTTGGTAAAAACTTCAAAACCCATTTACATGGGTTTAAATCAGTTTTTGGGCTTTTTTTATAATCTGAATGTGGGGTCAATTTGCCCTGGCTGGAGCAAGGATTTTTATAATAGCAGGAGTGACTATGGCAAGAATGGTGTCCATTTTAACCAGCATACTATCATAGTTTTAGTTACAATAACATCCTTATAATAGGAGTAAGGATCCTTATAATGGCAGTTGATCCTATTATAACAAAGAAAAATGGACGCTATTGATTATAACAGTAGTTACTACTATTATATGGATCTAGCAGCTGCATGGTGTAGAAAAGATAGTGATCAACAATCAGAATATGATCAATGTCTAGCATTGGCACCAGGATTCCCAATGCAGGATGTGGCTGCAATTGACACTGTATGCCCATCAAAATTTCACCAGAAGCTCAGAGATACTGTTAGAGTTTGGAGATTAAGCTGCTGAACAGTGCCTGTGAGCTGAACTTTTAAAGTAGAAGCTTTGCAGGTAATTGGACTATTGAAATTTGAATGGACAGAGGGACTAGCTGCCGTATTCATCAATACCATTGCCTTCATCACATGTCTCTGATTCATGGTCTTCTGCTTCAATGTCTTCTTCATCCTCATTACTGGAAACATGGACTTGGGAGCTGACCTCATGCCCATGGACATCCTTATGCTTCAAATTACCTGCAGTGTGATGGACCAAGGACTGCATAAGACCCATGAGCTACACAACTAAACCAAACATTTGTATGTACTCAGCCAGACCTGAGAAGCAACACCACTGAGGTAACCTTAACCATCAATTCAAATATTAAGCACAACGGGATATCAAAGTGTTTACATAAAGAAATTCCTAAAAAATATGCAAGGTACCAAAACAAAAACAACAAGAATGGGTGAAAACACCACCTCCTGACAATTCTAAGTATTTTCCCACTTGCTTCATTGTTCCCAACACTGGGTGTGGGTGTAAGTAACTAATAATGTCCATCTGTGGATCCTCAGAGAAAAATTACAGAAATCTACTTTTACTTCCACATGTGTTTAAGATCAAAACTTACCCATCCAGAAGGAATTGCCATGTGATGCACCATGCAAAAGAGCCTTCACACAGAACACAAACTTTTCCATGGATCGTTTTACAGCTGGCACCTTGCATGCAACAGGCATTCTTTTCTGACCCTGCTCCATGCAACCAAGGAATATGAAAAGGTGAATGAATATTGAGTTCTGGCTTATTGATGGATGTGAACACATTAAGGTCTCTTTGACACAACCAGAGAAGCAATGCAGACCACTCATCCGAGAAATCAAGCTTAAAAAACATAATCAGGAGAGGTTGAGGAAGCCAACAAGGCTGACAACTGTTACTGAAATTTGATGTATTTAAGAAACTAGTGCACTTGAAACAAGCCAATCCATCTTCATTGTGCTTTGCCTAACAGAAAACTGGAATAAGGCCAATCTTGCTTCTAGTGAGAACTGAAAGATGAAAAGGACATTATGAGTGAACAGAGAACAGAAGCATGCCAACCAAGGAGTATTACCAATCTTACCTTGGCTTCACTGCATAGAGCTTGTATAATACGAGTTGCTTTCTGAAGCTCCTTAACCTGAAAGACTACAAAAGTGAAGTTAGCATAAAACTTATATTAGAGTGCCACTGAAAAGCTTGAAGAAAAACATACAGCATAGGTGGCTTATGGATGCAATTAACATATCACATTGACCAGTACAGCTGGCAACAATGCAGCACAAGTGACTTCCAGGCAGATTAGTACACAGCATTGAGTAAAAAATGAAAACCAACAAGCATTAAAGCTAAGACTGAACTATATTTTTAACTGCAAAGTAATTGCTATTTCAAGTAACACCACTCTTTTGACAGCAGTGCTGGGTTTTCAGAAGGCAACACACCAAATCATTGATGGCATCTTTGTGCAAATCATACTTTGCTTGGAGAAACTCTACACCTATGATTGCCAATTCAGAGAATCAGAGTTAGAATGACACAAGCAGGACATCTTTTAATCCCATTTGCAAAAGAAGAGGACACAATTCATTGCAATTGTGGGATAGAGCTACATCATGTACCTCCCAGAAAGGCATCCACAAACTTGCCACCATACTTCACTGCAACAGCATGGATTGCACTCTGAGGTTGTGGTAAAGAGCATGAATAAGTTAGCATGCAACCAAACTCTCCAACTACTGTGGACAGAACCAGGGAAAGACTAATGAAGGGCATATCCTAGCCATATTAAAAAGTCACAAGAAATAAAGGAGCTGGCAACTCAAACCTGGTCATAGTGGTGACTTTCAGGAGAAATTTTCATACCTTATCATGGCTCTTGGTCAAGTTGACAAGTGCTACATGGACTCTAACACATTGGTGGGCACGAGATAGCAGCTTGACTACCATATCTCTGGTGAGGGATGTCTTTGTCTTACTTTGTGCCAAGATATCTTTCATCTGCAGACACATGTATCCCCAAACCCTTGCATATTTGATCTCCCACAGACCGATCCAAAAACAACTTAAAGATCCCCATCCCCTTATTCAAGCACCAAACACAAAAATGATGCTTTCAGGATCCATTGACAAATCTCTCCAGACTCTTTTGCAAACAAACAAGGTAAAGGCATTACCACTGTGTTGAATATAATCAGGACTTCCTCATGCTGCTCGTGATGCCATCCACCAACATGCAGAAACGCACATGTTAAAATAAGCTCATGACCAAAAATCACATTAGCTCTGTTGCTTCTATCAGTTTCTTTGCAAATTCAAACGACCTGCCTGTGTATCAAGTGTTACTCAGCAGAACCCAATTGATCAACTATCCCATAAGTACAAAAAAGGCCTGTATTAACTCACATGCACACGGTACCAGATAAGGAGGGTTGTGGGGCTGAGTGCAGGATAGCCTGGTACTCCCTTGCTTCCCTTGACAGGCACCTTACAGAATTCAGGACACATCAGCAGTCTATGAAGCTGGGGCCAGAATCAGGGTCCAAGGATGTTGGGCTTTTAATGCTCTTCCAATCCCAATGAGGTGAAAGAAATGCAAACTTTTCACCAAATATGTGAGATACAAACCATTAGACCTTGCAGTTACACAATAAAGAATCCTCACATGCTAGATGCAATATGCTATTGACACTAGTGGCACACTTGAGCAGATGGTGAAATCATTAGAACTGCTGAAGGGGTTACCTGAGGCAACACAGTACATGCTATCTCCTCAAGTAGATCAATAGGAGATGAATTGAACTGAATTAACATATGGAGTAGCTGCTGCAGTAGATCCCCCTGCCATGTCAGCAAGATATGGTCAACAACTAAGTTGATCAACTTCTGTCTTTATGAGAAAAAACTACTTGAAAAGCACCTGGAGGAAAAATAACAAAGCTCTGTCACAAACGTCATTTGCTTATGAAATTGCCACCTTCATCTCTAGTGGTCCTACTTTAAAGTTGCCTGGTTCATATGAGAAAAGATATAACACACTTTGCTTTTCCAAGGTTCTTGTGCATCTGAATTGTATGTCAACACCCGGCCTGCAGAGTTGCTCAGTTTTGTGCGAATGAGGGGTAGAAGTCCAGGCACTCTTAAGGAGCTGGAACGTTTTCTCTTCTCCTCTGTTGCTTGCTCTAGACATTGCTGTGCACAGTTTACTAGTGCCTTCAACACCATTACCAGTTCTGCTGCAACAGCTAGTGATGCTGCAGCTGCTGCAAGGCAATCCAGAAACCTTTGAGCTTCCTATACATGCTTGACCAAGAGCCATCCCTGATTCCCAATACACAGAATTTCAGGAAGCATAGTCTAATGAGGACCTTCCCTTCAATTGCATTAATAGGAAGACTCTTATAAGCACGCTGGAATGACACTAACTGTGTCTCAGGCCTTATGGGATGACAGACACCTGCATCATGCAGGCTATCCAGGTAAGCATAGGTGCCACACAGGACATATTCAAAGCTTCCTGGAGAAGGCTGGGGACAAAGATCCATAACCATCTGGTTGGCACCTTCTGCAGAGCTAAAAGCTGAAAGGAGCTCCTTCAACACTGGCAGGTTGGCCAGCAAAGTCAGCTCTGGATAGGTTAGTATCTGTCACAGACATGCAGCAATCAAAACCAAGCTTTGCCCATTCAATTTCCACAATGCAACAGCATGCGAAATTTAGTATTAATGCCTATTGTGTAAGGAAACTGTCCATTTTGTTGATTTCTGCAAGTACCACCTGAACAACATTATGTTCTGATAAAATGCTCTAATCACATGTGAAACACTCAGTTTTACAAGTTTATAATAGAATATATATCTGCATGGTAAATCAACATACCACTGTCCATAGGTGCTTAAATGTGAATAAAATTGAAGCAATATCCACCCAAGCATCACCTTGCACAAGCAATGAAGGATGACCATGAACACAGCTTGAGCTGTTTCACTCACGGAGATTGAAACATCCAGAATTGTCATTGGGTTTCCAGCAGCAACACATTCATGGTTCCAGTGCTCCTGACAAGTTGCAATATCTGCTTCTGTCCTTTCTGGGTCTGCACCTGCTGCAAGCAACATCAACTATTGTTAAAGCTCGGGACCAAAGACCAGAGGGAAAAGAAGTAACAAAAGCAGATTCCAAGACAGTGTCGAGAGTAGACCATCAAATGTTTCCATTGGTCTCTATAAATAGGGCAATCTCTTACACAACAATGGAGGTTCTTATTGATTTCTTGCTAATCCTCACAATCATCAATCTTCTGCAGAGGCTCAACCATTGGAAACATTATCCCAAGAGTAAAGAAAGGACTGCAAAAGGACAGACCATACAAACAAAAGGGACTGGCACATGAAGCAATTTGTCATTGAAGCACAACCAAGCATCACTTGCAACTGGTTCAGCAAAGTAGTCCCTTAGAATCTAACAAAAAGAACCTGAATGAAGCTGTTCAACTGCTGAGTCAAGATGCCTCTTCAGACTAGGAAACACAGGCTGCAGTCTCTTCAGAACATCACATCCTGCCAGGCCTCCCAAGCCTGAGGGTGCTTTGGGGGCAGGGGCAGCAACCATCCATGGGGCCAGCTTGCGGGCTGGTTGGTCCAGGCATGTATCCAGCTTCATCTGGAGATCCTGGAGAATGTAGAGATGAAGAGGCAGCTGATGAAACAGAAACCACAGTGTCCAGAGTTAGACTTTACTTGAGCAAACATGGACATCAAAGCTCTGTGCCTGTGGGAGGCAACAATGGACTACACATAAGAATCTTCTGATAAATCTTTGACATCTCTTCCTTTCTCCATCTTCGGAATGCTGCTTCCATACTTCCTTTATTTCAAGGCTGCTTTAATTACCTTCCCAATAGCACCAACTGCTGTGTTCTATTGTTTGACAGAAAATATATATACAAATGGAATCAAATGAGAATAAATTATCTAATGGGCTCCTGGGACCATACCTGCGCAGAAGGATCAGAGCAGCATTGTGCAATTGTGTTCTGAACTGACACAAAGACAGCACAAAAACAGCACTGGTTTAGGACAAGCTTTACACAAATTTTTCTGTTTGGAATTGCCTTACATAAGCATTCCTGTGTCAAAAAAGAGCAGCATCACTGTTTGCCTGTGTCAGCAAGAATATGTACTCAGAAAGCTTAAGCTGAGAACATAGACAGACAGACATCTTTCTCTTGTACAGGTCATGTCGTAGTCAGCCACCCAAGGGAGAGAGCTTAATCATCATGCTAATGTTTGGCTTGGATGCTGGATCACTCACTGATAGTCCAAGCAACAGCTCTGAGGACAGAAGATCAAACCATGTGAATTTGGATACCAGCGATGATGCAACACAACAAGTGGAAGTGGAACAGAGAAACCCAACCTGATGAGTTGTCAAGATACTTGCACAGGCCAAATTGAGGGCTCGAAACTTCCATTTTTGCTCATCCAACAGCAGACTGTTACAAGACTCCTTTTGTGCCAGATGGGAGTTTTCTAAATGTTCAAGAGCTGAGCTATTACTAGCACCACTTCTGCTAGGACCTTGAGCTGGTATGCTCATTTGTTGGGATCTCTGTGAGGCTCCTGCTCCAGCTGCTCTTCCCATTGCATCCTGAATACTTGATTGGTGCATCTTATGTGACCCCTTGCAATCCTGAGTATTCCCTTTTCCATCACCTTTGCCTTGTGCTGCCTCTTTCTTGCCTACTTTTCTCCCTTTCTTGGAAGCTGCTTTCACTGTCTCTTTCTTGGTGTTGCCAGATTTGCATTCCGGCTTTAAGGCAGCAGGGGTCTCACCAAGAGAGTGAAGCCGAGGAAAAGAGAGGTAGGGTACAGCTTTTAGGCACTTGTTCAGGAGCTGCTCCAAGAACCTGTTGCCACAACCCCCATAAGGTTTATTGCCAGAGCAACTAGCCTAGCCGGACTCCAGACAGGATCTTCACAAAGAAACTTGGACCAGATAACAAGCAGAATGCATCACATAAGACCACTTGATCCAAATATGTTTTAATATGAATATTCAATCCCATCTTTGGAATCTCTCTTCGCAGCCTGGGTGATGGCTGGATATGACAGAAGATCTGATCAAAGACGACCAAGGGCTTGTATTATATGTGTAGCAACCTTCATAAATGGCATCCAGCTCAGATCCAGTGGAATCGAATATGTTGGGACAAAGTAATCTCAAGCTTTTACCACAATACTGCAAGCCAAGCATTATGACATCAGGTGATTTTATGATATACCACCAGGTCCTACTTCATGGACATATATAAGGCGTACAATGATGAGTGTGCCATGATGCAACTGCACAGAGGTATACTAAAACATCAAAAGAAAGTGTCCCCAACATCCAAGCTTTAAAATTACTACTCCAGGTTTTCAATCTCACATCAAGTTCCGAAGGCGTTGGAGAAGCTTCGTAGTTGTTTCCTCCTTTGTAAGTTGAGCGGAGCTGTCATCAACCCTTGCTTCAATCTGAGTGGCGAATGCATTAATCTGCAGGTGATGACCCGAGTGGCCTCAGGAGTTGCATGACAACTGTCTCTCATCCAATGTAGAATACAGAAATACAATTTACCCCTCAATCTGATGGGTGAGGAGTTCCTTGTATAGATTCTACCCAGTCCATAACAGGATCCAGAGAGGCAAGCCCAAGGCCCAATCCAGAACCATGTAGACTAAAGGTTCTCGATAGTTGCTGGACTGATTGGCCAAACAGTAACATATCACTTTCTTACAACTGAGGTAATCAAAAAGACTTTCTGAAGTCATGGAAACAGACTATAGCAAACAACATCATGTATTGTTGGATATTTAACCGTGGTGTATACCAGTTCTCTGATCCAGTTGATACTGTAAAACAGCCCATAGCAAGAGAGCTCTTTCTGCCTTCGTGTCAAACTCTTCCATGGTTCCCCCAGCAGCAGCTGCACAAGGAAATTGCCAAGTAATTGTCCCCAAGAAAAATGGGTAATTGCATGGCAAGCAACAAAGAACTACTATACAAACCAGTGATTTGGTTCTACAGACAAGTTGAATATGATATAGTTCCCATACCTGATGCTTGGGCAGGTATAATGGACAGCCTAGTAGTGCATCAATGCTTCCTAGAGAGCCCTGGTTAGTCTCACGCTCCACCTACAGTTCCATGATAAACTTGAGAGCAACTCCAATTGTTGAGAACAGCACATGGAAAATGGTTTTCGGACTGTTGAGCCTAGCACTGAAGTATTAGTTTGAACACCCGGTCCAGAGCATAAGTCCGGAACCATGGCAATCACTATAACTTGATCACAACTTTCTGGGGTATGAATACAGGGTCAGTACTAACAACACCCTAAAACTTAAATGTATTTACAATCAGCCAGAGAAGATTCAATGAGATTGTATACCGCTGCTAGAAGGTGGACATTAGCTGATAGGTGTAGCAATGGCTGTGAAGTGCTGCAAGAAGCAGATAACAGAAGGTCAATGCCAGAAACACATATGATGTGTATTGATGACAATGGGGAAGACTCGTGGAAAACAATCATTAAAATGTCCAGAGAGAGACATTTAGACATGCAAAATTGCACTTCAAGATAGAGGTCATGTCCCATATGCATCCAGAATGCAGCACACGGCAAGGTCAATTATCCAAGATCCAAGGGTCTGGAAAAAGTGATCCTACTTTCCAAAGAAGACAGGAAAACAAAATGTAGCCTTTGTTGACATTCTTATGAACAAACTGTCCATGTGCAACACAGCAGTGAAGCCAATACTCCTTCATAGTTGCTTCTAGTTAGTGAGTTAAGTTTCAGACATTATTCTTAACCAATTATTTCTGGTCGAGTGATGCAAGTGACAGGTACTGGAGTTTAGATTTTACATGCCTGTGGTTGGGGAATGCAATGAGTAGAGGTAACACATTCAGAATGATAGCGGACAGGTTCCCATCCAGGTTCATCCAAGGCTCGCCTGGAATACCACTCTTGATGAGGATTGCTTGTCCCATGACAAATCTATTTGATATGCTTTTTTGGCAATAAAAGTAAAAATAGCATGCCCCATTGTGATTTAGACATCAACACAAGATGGCTACTGAAACATTTGATATACCTGCTGACATGGGAAGTGGATCCCATCCAAGTCTAACATTTAACATTCACTTTCCAAAATAGCAGAAGATGTACCTTGAAGCACTGCAGAATCTTCCGCTTCAGTCTGCAGTTGCCCCCCTTCCAGATCCCCAAGATATAGTGTAGAAAAGTCCTCTGTTCGAACTGCAATCCTGATAATTTCCAAAATAAGTAATGAGTTTCATGAAGAGCTTAATCTAAGTTGCTAAGGTAAAATTGTCCTAAGACATACAAAATAGTGAAGTGCAACAGAAAACATTAATTTAGTTGTGGATCTTAGACCACCATCTTGCACACCACATACTCTGATGCAAGAATCAGCAGGAATAACTGAGCATGTGTTTTGGATCTTATTCAGAAATCAGTTGGGACTATAATCAGCCTCCAGCCAGGCTTCATGTTGTGTCAACCCTCCTCACCATTCTATGATTGAAGCATGCAGGATAGAGGACTCCACTGGCACAGCCAGCTCGTCGTAGAAGAAAGAGCAGGCTACTGCTGACGCTTTGCATGCATCCATATTCATTTGAAGAAGTGTCAATGCTTCGGTGATTCTTGGTCCCTTCACATGCAGAACCAAAGAACATTGTACACCCAAAGAAATTAGATGCTGCTTACACATTCTAGAAGCTTCAGCTAAAACATGAATATCTAGTGATCAGCAAGACTGATCTCAAGCTTCCATCTGATTCATGAACAAAAGAGTTTGTACACCTTAGCCCCATACATAGAATGGTTATTCAGGCAAGGACCAATAAGGCAACAGGAGCAACAAGCACTAAACAAATCATCAACCTGTGGTTGTGAGCTCAGTCATGATTTAGGTCTGTAGATTGGAGTTGAAGCTGACCTGCACTGAAGTGTCATGATCAGAAAGCCTGTCTTCCTCAGTGATTTTCTGGCCCAAGCAAGAGATCAGAGCCACAGCTCCAACAATCCCCATGCGCTTGTACTTCAGATCTGGATTAGAGATCTGTCTCACCACCCGTAGACATAAAAGTGAGTGTCAAGCACCTACGTGCATTTACAGTACAAGAGAAACAGTGCATTGCACAGCATTAACAAACCATTGCTTGAAGCCTTTCTTGTCTGCATTCAAGAAGGAACCAATTGAATGTGATGTGGCACAGTGCCCGTTCCCCAAATAGCACTTATAACTGAACAGCACATTTACATTGTACTCATGCTCAGCTGCACAGCAACATACAAATCCTTATGCCCCATGCCAGAACTTCCATATTCCCAGCCTTGAATGAACTCACTTGATCTAGGCCTGAATTGCACCTCTTTTGCCACAAGAGTCTCATTCCCAAAATTGCCATTTTCTAGGGAACAGTTGACAAGCTAGGAACAAGGTTTTTCTGGGCATTTCAGACACATGAAAGTAACACTTGACTTTAAGTATGCAGCCAACGTCAATTTAGCTACAGTGACTCACTTGCTTGCGGACGACAATGAGTAGATCATCAGCAACAGAAACACCATTGGATATTCCCCCACAAAACCGGGCCACCAATGCCAGAAGGCTGAACATTCTGTACACCTGAACCAGCATGATATCAATTTGTAGGGTTTACTCGCAGATCAATGAATCCATCTCAACCTTCTCTCTTTTGTGCTTTTTCTTTCTTTAGTTTCCAGTTCAACAGGCATGAATGGAGACTTGTTCTGCAAGCTTGCACACTAAATATTCACAAACTGATCATGTATTTAGCAGCAGCAATATACAGCAGTAGACCTTGTGAAGGTGGCTGTCTTGAAAACCTTCCAAGTAGTCAAGGATACCTGCCATTGACAAACCCCACAAAAATACTCTTATCAGCAATTGGCAATGACTGGATACTACCAAATAAAATCCCAGAGAATATTCACCTTTTGCAATGCTAATCATCAAGAACCTTGCAACACAGTAAGCAATGTGGTCACACTGATAGTGACACAGCAACATAACTCTTAAATTTAGAACAAAATCTAAAACAAAAACAGCAGACAACTGACCATTCATGAAGGATGAGAGAGGTATAAGCTCCCGTGCAAATTTGGTAGCAAGCCAAAGCAAGGTATCCAAGGCTGCCCCTACTTCATGCGTAAGGCCTGATCCAATATGCGTGATGAGTGATCCAAGTACCTGTACATATGAGATGTCAAATTCTGACAAACAGGATCTGGATAAGAGTAACACAAAATATAGGCACATCTTTTAACATGGCCTGATTTTCTTGCAGTGAAACTGTTGCCCAGCCAGTGAGGTTGTTTTGTAAGCAAAATTAGGAGTGTTAGTGAAGCTAGAGCATTCTAACTAGTGAAATCAGCCACATTGAACAACCTGAATCATACCTCCTGCCGATGGAAATTGCTGACAAACTCCTCGAACAAAAGGATGTAAACGTGGGTGCCAAAATCATGTGTCGCCACTTCATTGGTTCTCAACAAAGATTCACTTACTGACAGCAAAGTCTTGAAGTAGAACTGCAGACACCTTAACATCAGGACTTCAGCTTTTGGTGGAATAACAAAGACCACATGCAGAAGCAAGGAGTTTCCAAAGGAACAAATATCTGGAAAGGTAAGTTTCATTGTTAACCTGGAGGGATTCTCCACGACCACACAAACACTTTTGGATCAGAGCCGTATTAAAGTCACCATGTACCACTTTCCTCTTCAGCAAACCTTCAGCCAACTTGCGATATGGACCTCCATTTGCGTGAATGATCAACAACAGCCAGACATCAACTACCTTGTGGTTGCTTTCGCCTTCTAGGCTTCGGATCTCTTTGAGAAAGGCATCACATATCAACTGCATGAAGCAATTTGTAAGTTAGGAATGACAGCAGGTGTATGAACTCAAATTACAACAACTATAAAGTTGATAACATGCAGGCATCTTCTAAACATCATAGACACCAATTATTGCTACTCAAGTACAATAAGCATGGAGAGGCTTCACAACACTCTTGCAAGTTTCAGTACACTTGGTAACAAAGACCAGTTTAGTACTTGACAATAGGCAATCCCATTTCCAGCTTCTATCAAAGAAACGATAGGTTTGCTTACATTCTGGACTTGAAGGCCAGACTGAATGGCATCAAGAATCAGTGCCTCGCTACTAGGAGCACTTGATTTACCCTTCTGTTTGCGGTCAGGCTTGGATGCCCGCACATCTGAAACAGTAACAAATTGCAGGTTTTCACGCAACTTTTGGACAATCTGCTTTACATTTGTACTTGTTGCAGACTGGAGCAGAAATTTCACAATAAGTGGCAAGTCTTCAGCATCTGCAGTCCGCAGACTGCCCAGTGCAAGGTTCACAACCTGACAGAATTGCAAACACAGTGAGATTGAGATCACTTGCTCTCAATCTCATTTATATAAAGTAAAGATTGATCATTGTTTTCTCGGTGTGGACTCTCAATGTGTAGCTAGTAGGTCTTCAGAGCTTCAAGTTTTTCACTAGTCCTATTCTGGGGTAGGGTCGGTTGTAGAAAATAGAAATTGGAGCTTGTTTAGAATGTCAGCATCTGTTAGTACAAAGGGTTTGTGGTTTAGCAGTTGAATGCTACTTTGCAACAACTGCATGGTTGCAGTCAAGCTAGCCTTACACAGTTCTGTTTCTGCAGAAAGATCTACTGGTATTGTTCAAGTGAACATGAAGATTGCCCAAGCCCTCAGTAGATGGTGAGAATTTTCATAGCAATTGCAGCTCAGACATGCATGTCTATTCTAACCAGCCATCCTCATTAGCGGTTCTGCTGTGTACTCTCACCACCTTGCACTTTTTGCAAACTGAACACATTTGAATTTGGCTTGCAGGAAAGACAAGCTAAAGATGACTCATCTCTTTGCTGCACTTCCAAACTGAATGAGAGTGCTGTAAACCATCAAGAGGAGGGTTACCTGGTCAAAAAGATCCTCTTCTAGATTCAAGCTTGAAAAGGCGTCGAGCACTGTCACAATGAGCTGCAGGTCTTCCTGCAAGGTCAACAACAGGAAGTCTGTGGGCTAGTTATCCAAAACAAAGGGAGGACTTAAATTTCCAAAACTTGAAGTTGCTCCACAGCCAACACCGACACTATCTTCCCAAAAGTGGACATCCTCATAAGCTTCACAAGCAACAGACAGACCCAATAGGGAGCCCTAAGACAGCAAATGAAGTTATCATCATGGTCGTCTTGCCTGCAGCAGCTGTTCCAAAGCCCGCACAACCATCTCATGCTCTGAATCAACAATCACTTCAGGAAGAAATGTGATGATCTCCTTCTTTAAAGCAAATGGACAGATTGATAAAATTTCCAGCAACTTTTCTGTCATGCTATGACTGTCCACCAGAAAGTTGAGAAAACGGAATTGGCTCAAGATGAGCCTGCACACAAAGCCACTCAGAAGAGATAATGGTTTAAATTGAGATAATATCTTGCATTCTCCTTGTTTCATATGTTCATCATTATAAAGTGAGGCATTGACCTGCATGGTAATCACACACAATTAGTGGATAAGAAGAACCTGCAGGTCACAAGCAACTTTGTGATTGCCTTTGTCACTGCAAAGGCAATGCCCAAATCTTTTGACTCTTGGATCTCAAATTCATTGAAGCAGCTCCCATACTTTTTCAGAGGCAGGTAAAATTACTTAAAACACAATCCCCAAAGCTAACACATCTTCTGAAAAGGAATCTAAGAGAATGGTTTGGCTTCCAGTGTATCTGCACTCAACAACATCAAGTATCTGGCTGAGGTTACCTGGGTATACTGTCAATAAGAGCAGGAAGATGCCCACCGGATGTACAGTCATCCCCAATATGCTCTGGAAGCTTCTCCAGCAAAATGTTGGTCACTGCTGTCTGGAGAGGAGGCACAGAAAGCAGCACCCGGGCCAAACTGCAAAGGGGCCGAGCATCAACACTCTTCCCATTCACAACCATGGGCATCAACAACCTGTGCCCATTTACCATCACTGTGCAAAAGCTTTAGCAAATTATTACATCCGTGTTGGAATGCCAGATATATTCAGAGCATAGATTGCAGCGATTATAATAAGGGAGATAATGAAACTTGGATTTAAGGCCATAAACACAGGCGGACAGGTCCAACACGTATATACAGATGCAGCCACATAATCGCATTTTCCAGGATTCATTCCTTGTTTTTTATGCACATCTATGGACTCAATGTTTTGAAAAGCCGGAAGTAAAATAACTACAGAGCTACAAATAGTGCACAATTCCTAGTACAGTAGTAGTCCTAAACCTCAAGCATGAAACTGTACCACGCCCAAAACGAAGAGGATCATCGTACCTGTGCAGGTTCCCATCATCCGCAACGTGAGATTCCAGTCCAGCCACAAAATTCGCCACAATCGAAGCGTCTGCTCCCTTGAAAGTGAGCTGCAGACGCTGTTGCAGGTCGCGTGTCACGACGGTGGGGCCTTGCGACAGCAAATTGCAGCCCGCTTCCGCAAGAAGAGATACAAATTCGTCCCCGCCATCGCCTGCTGCAGTCGCCGGTCTCTTCTTCCCGGCAATCGTCATTTCATAGCCACACTCGCTTTTCCGCAGCAAGCACCCTATCACAAGAGGAGCCGAGAACACCAACAAACAAGGCAACCAAACACCCCAACCAAACTCTCCACCATAGCCGTAACATGTACAGAGGGAGGGGACATTTCTGAAGGGAGAACAAGGGGAAAATAGTATGAAGCTCACCAACCGATCTTACATATACGAAGGTAAAAGAGTCAAGCACAAATGGCGTTGTTTCCCGCCAACGTTTGCGTCGGCTGAATCGCGGGCGTTTTCACGAGACGTTCTCGATGTGAATGGATGGGAAGCGACCAACATTTGATGAAAACCTGTTTTGCCTAACTAAAGCACTAATTTACACCTAGGAGTTAGTGTAAAGCAGGTTATCTTTAAAATCTACGTTACGTTTTTGACAACTAGCATCTAGTGTTAGGTAATGACGAACCTATCTTTACAAGTAATACTCAATGATGTAAGAATGAAATGAAGCAAATAGATTGAGAATTCTCCAAGCGATTCAAGGCTTTTGACACAAGGTTAATTCTTGTTCATGGTCTCACAAACAACAAGTAGAAATGAGATATTTACACAACAAACAAAATCACCATAAATATATATTTTCTCCTATTACCCTTACAACCTTAAAGTAGTTACCTTAAAGTAGTTGTTGGCTAACTCTAATGGTCGCTGCTTGACCATAACATATTTTTCACCTAACCTTAAACAACATGGGATAAATATTATTTAGTCATATTTATCTTTCAACATATTTCACAAGCATCAATTTAATCTTACTTTGGTAATAAGCAACATCCTACCCCTTGACAAAAAATTTCAATGTAAATAGAAACCTTTGTGTTTTGTGTTATTTTGAACTTGTTAAAAATTATAAATCCATAATTGTAACTTGTATGTATTGGAAAAATATTATAAACAAAGATGAAACCCAAAAATTTATAAACAAATAAAATATAAAACATAAAATAATTTATTAAAACATGCAATTGTATTAATTAGAACCAAAAAAATACATGAGTTGAATGCCTCATAAACTACAATCATAAAGCTATGAGTTGTAACAAACTAGCCCCAAACATCAAAGCCTTTGAAAAAAATTTAAGACTAAAACCAAATAATATTTTGAACATTCCAATTATATGAGCTTTATAATCCTATTAAACTAAACATGGCTATAAGTTTTTTGAGTCATACCTTTGATAATGTTTTTGTGAACAAATTTATCACTATGTTTTCCATTGGATAATATTAAAACATGACTTTTTTCATTTTCAATTTGCTTTCTAACATGATGATGTTAAACATCAACATGTTTTGTTTGAACGTGGTAGATAGGATTTTTTTATTTAAGATATTACATTTTGGCTGTCAACTTGAATCATTGTCATTTTTTTCTTTTTCATGGATCCCAAATCTATCGTGATATTTACTATTCATATGGCCTTTTTGTGATTGGTTCATTTGCTTTATCAAAAAAATTAGTTTTAATATATTTAATTTAGTTTTCAATTGGCCTAGATTTGGATTACTTACGAAAATTGATTTAATGTGAATGTAGTTTGGGTTTTTTTTGTTTAAAAGGTGTCATCCCTTTTGCTTATGCTTTGGAATCTAACTTTTGGTTTTTGAAACTTCAAAGCTTGCTCACGTGTATAAACATTTTGATTGTTGTTTGTTCACTTCTAATTAACTCAAATGGTTCACTTTTAGTTAAATTCTAGTTCACTTCTAATTAACTTTTAGTTCATTTTTAATCAACTCTTAGTTCATTTTTAGTTCATTTCCATTTAACTTTTAATTAATTTTTAGTTAATTTTTAATTCATTATTAATTAAGTTTTAGTTCACTCTTAGTTGAGTTTTAATTCACTCCTAGTTCACTCATGGGTGCACATGGGCCACACATGGTGCACATGGGCGCACATGTAATTGGATGTTTTTTGAAAAACTTCCTTGAATTACGTGCCCAATTGGTATAAATAGAGGTAGGATTCCCCATTATCTTTAATCTATTCAACATTAGTTGTTGGTACATTTTCTTGTCATAACTTTATTTTTTAAATTTTTTTCCTTATAATAAAATATTGTTAGATTTTTTATTTTGCACGTTTTTTTTCTTTCTTATTTCATGATTTGAATTTATAATTAGGTTTTCCTTTGTTCTTGTTTTGGTTATCAAATCTTGTAAACTTTATTGTTTTTATGCCCATGATAATTTGAATAAACTCCCATTAGGCCTATTTTTGTTGTTTTGTTCTTGTTATCCTTTTGTTTTGAGATCATGTCTACATCCATGGAAAAAGTCCTTGTTGTCCTCCTTAAGAATTTTGAATAGAAAAATCAAACACTTCATGAATTTATTGTTCATTTACAAACCAATCAAGCTTCAACATTTTTGGGATGCATTTTTGCAACACAACCCCAATCAAAAAAGCCATGGATCAACCTACCTAACAAGTTTGATGGCACATGTTCAAAGTTTTGAGGTTTTGTTAATCAAGTGCATCTGGTCATTTGACTTCATCCTCATTGGTATCCAATTGGCCCAACCCAAGTAAGACTCATTGGTATTTTGTTGTCAAGCATGACCTTTGTTTGGTTCACACTTTTGTTGGAGCATCAATCATCCCAATTCAACGACTTTGAAGCATTCCTTGAAAATTTGAATGCCACCTTTGGAGATTTAGACAAAAAACACACATTTAACATCAAAATATGATTTTTTTTTATCAAGGATCACATTGAATTATAATATATGCATCAAATTTTAGATAGTTAGTTTACAATATTTCATGGGGTGAGTCAACACTCATAAGTTAGTTTTAATTTGGGTTACGAGGTGATGTGAAAGATTTGATGCTCACCATGTCAAACCCTTCAACATTAAGTCAAACCATTGCACAAGTTGTTTGGTGTGACAATAACTCTTTGAACATTTATAAGAAAAGTGTCATGAACCAACATTAGTAACACAAAAGAGTTTTGCACCATCGACAACATAAAAGAATTTTCCACCTACAATGTTAGCCCGACCTTTAGCAACCTCACAAAAGGACAACCCCATGTAAATTGATAAGATAAAATTAAATCCCTTCATAGAACAAAAGAAGCAACGTTAACATATAAACAATCTTTGTTTATATTATGGAAAGCTAGGTCATGTTGGTCATGAATGTCCAAAGAAAAGTGGTCCACATGTAATACGTGCCATCTTTATTACCAATCCACAACCAAAGGAGTTGGAAAATGAACATGTCCAATCTCAATAGGGACCTTAAGGTTGTACCTTGATGCATCATGTAATGAGAATGGTCCTAGCCAATCTTTAGATTTGGCACCATGTTTCTTAGTACCAATCATTGTTAAATGTAATAAGTTTGTGACAATGGAGGCCCGAACATTATTTGATTATGGCACACTAGCATGTTTCATTAACAAGGAATTGGTGCGACAATTCAAATTGGCTCAAGTGGAAAATAACACACTAATGTTAGTTGAAATCATTAATAGTCAAAACCTTTCATCAAGACTAATCAAACATGAAACCAAAACATTAGATGTTACCATTGGTTTTCACACCAGCAAAGTTATTTTCAATGTCATTTCATTTCCCAAAAATCTTATCATCATTAGATTGTTTTAGCTTGTTTTACATAGTCCATGAATGGATTAGTGTTAAAGACACGAAGAACCACAAGAGCAAAGGTTTTTAAAAAGGTTTAAGTCTAACTTTTAAAGAAGGAACGAGACAAGATTACGTGATTCAAAAACAAAAACACAAGAACACGATATCTATGTGTAAAACAAACATGAAAACAAATCTTTATAATGTTAACATATGCAAACATGAACATGACAAGGTTATGGTGTAAGATCATGCAGTCTAAGATTAGTGTTGAATAAACTAAAGAAAATGAGGGGTCCTACTTTTATTTATACCCCTTTGGGGACTTAGTTCAAGGAAGCTTCCAAGGATGCTTCTATGTGTGAATTGAATAAAGAAATTTTTTGAAAACTTTCATAATTAAGAGTCAACTGTGAGTTAATTAAAAGTTAATTGAAAGTTAATTGGGACTTAACTTAAAGTTGATTAAAAGTTAATTGGGAATTAACTAAGACTTCACTAGGAGTTCATTAAAAGTTAACTCGGACTTAATTAAAACTTAACTAAGATTCAATTAATATTTAATTGAAAGTTAACTAGTAGTTAACTAGGAGTTATGAATGAATTCCATCCATTAGAAGGTGTGTTTAATGTTCACATTTGTCACAATTGGGATACAAAGAGTTTTCACTTTGAAACATCACAACATGAGGCCCTGGAGTGTGAAACCTTCACCAAAAACATGCATGGCAAAAATCAAGATGGGGTATGTCATGTAACTGGAAACAAACATGAGGAGAATGAATGCAAACTTTGAAGCAAAAGGAAGACCTTGGTAGTATAAGAAGGCTTAAGTGCCCCAAACCTTTGTTTTTTATGGAACAAAAGCTTTCATGAAGGCTACTAAAAAAAGAAATGTATTCTTAATTTATGTTTTTCCCTCATTAGATGTTGAACCATGTCCATATGAGATTTCTTCCTAGTACCAAGAATTCAAATATGTGTTTGAGAAGAAAAATGCAAACATTTTACTTAAACATTGACCATTCAACTACACCATTGATCTGAGGAAATAGTGCAACCTCCATTGGACCCATTTACAATTTGACACAAGATGAATTTGTAGTGTTTCATGAATACAATGACAAGAATATTGAGAAGGGATTCATTTGACATTCCAAATTTCTAGCCTGTGCCACTATCTTCCTTGTAAAAAAAAGAATTGGTTTTTAATGAATGTGTGTTGATTATTGTGGACTAAATCGACTTGCCATCAAAAATCGATACCCTTTGCCCCTACTCTCAGGGTTATTACACCAACTAAATCATCCCAAGGTATACACCGAGATTGATTTACATGGAGCATATAACTTGATGCGCATTTGAAAAGGTGATGAATGGAAGACAACATTTAGAACCCATAACAACCATTTTGAATATATTGTGATGTCATTTGGCCTTACCATACACCTACTGTTTTTCAACATTTAATGAACGATGTCTTTTGTGAATATTTGGATGATTTTATGGTTTGTTACATCGATGACATCTTCATTTTTTCAAAGAACATGGAGGACAACGAGCACCATGTACATTTGGTTTTAGAGAAACTTCGGGAAATTAGACTTTACACCAAATTGGAAAAGTGTGAATTCCATCAATTTGAAATGAAATTATCGGGTTACATCATCTTTGGAGATGGCATTTGCATGGATTCTCATAAGGTTCAAACCATTGTCGATTGGGCTACTTCAACTTTTGTTTGAAATGTCCAATTTTTTTGGATTGGATAACTTTTATTAACGTTTCATTGCCCAACATTCTTCAATAGTGGCCCCTCTTATTCATTTGACTTGAAAGGATCAACCTTTTTTTTAAGGAATTGAAGCTGTTAATGCCTTTCAAATTTTGAAGATTTTTTCACGACTACCCCACTTTTGATTCACATAGACCCTTCCAAGCCTTTTGTTTAAAAACAAATGCTTTTGATTTTGTAGTAGGTGTTATACTCTCACAATTTGAAGGGACAATCTTTTTCATCTTATCAACTTTTGTTCTTATAAATTTTCTCTTGCAGTGATTAATTATGAGATTCATGATAAAAAAAATTCTAGCAATTGTGGATGCTTTTGAAGAGTGGCATCATTTGTTTAAAGGAGTTCAACATGAAATCATTATGAATTCAAATTATAAAAACTTATAATATTTCATGACAACTTGTGTTTTGAATCGACACCAAGCTTGATGGGCATTGTCCTTATATTGATTTTGGTTTATCATCACATATTGCCTTTGGCATCAGCAGAGGAAACCTAATGTTATCCCATCCTTATATCTCATGCCTAAGGAAAGAAATGCAACCTACGAGCAACAATGTGATGTCATTCCCAAGCTTGAATATCTTCAACTTCAGGTGTTATTGGTAATTCTTGATGACACAAACTTTTTTTGTGAAATTTGTGAAGATTTGAAGGACCCTTTTGTTATTGGCATCCAAAGCCATTAAGAAAGTCATCATCAAGTTCAAGATTTTTCTAGTGATCATGCCAAGTTTGAGTTTCAAAATGGTCTATTATATTGTGATGGCCTTGCGCAGTTGGGTGAATCCACATTAAGGTGGCTCACTTTTTGTCCTTTTTGGGACTTTTTGCAAACTGTACTATATTCAAATGCCACAAACACATTATAAAATCATCAATTTCACAAAAATATTTATGAATTAAAATTACCAACTTGAATAAGAATATTTATCGAGGGGCGAAATTCATATACACCAATCATATAGTAATGGACTTTTGAAATGAACATATGAACTATGGTCTAGGTTCTGCATTAACATTCAAATGCATTTTTTGTTATAATTTCATCTCAATATTTTTTATAGGGATTCCATATATAATACATGATGGGAAAAAAAAAATGGATTGAAAAAAATTTACAACAAAAACTTTAACCAACAAATAACCATGGACTTTTTAATGACCAAATTTGGACCTTATTTTCCTAAATCCCTATTTTATTTTGGTTATTTTTTATTGGATTGATATTTTTTCCCTTTAACATGTATGTCAAAGAATTGTTTAAATGGCCAACCTTTCATATGGACTTTATTAGTTGATTAATCACCACATAATGCCGATTCAAATTTTGTTTTTAATTATTTTTTCCATTTTAGTGTTAAAATATGGATTTTTGGGATTGGGACTCTTGCTACTTTTGAGCCACCCTAATTTGCATCTACCCAATTTCAAGTTCTCTAGGCTTGGCATGATGCTTTGGTTGCAGGCCATTTAAAATTCAACAAGACCATGGAGTTAGTGTTTCGAGATCATTGGCATGTGCAAGAAGGGATTGAATCTTGATTCAAGATGAGGTCACAACTTTAAAATAAACATGATTTCTTTTATGTTTAACATGAAAATGTGCCCTTTAGACTATTTTTGGGAGTGAGAGTTCTACCTATGTTAATCAACACGTTAATCCAAATGACAATTTGGTTAAAAACTCGCAATAGCAAAACAATTTGGTGGGTAGCAACATTGAAGTTTTCAATGCCACAAACAAATAGGTGGGAAACTAGTCAAACTTTGGAGGCTATTATTTTGCCACCAACAAAAGTTCCTTCACCAAGGTATGGACAAATTTACATTGTCAGTTTTGGTCCACCTCCTACCATAAAGCATTATGTGGTGATGATTGGAAATTTCCCTACATGCATTTGTATTGACTTCATAACAATGATGGCAAGTTCCTTGGGTGGTCATGGGAAGTGGGTGCATTACAAACATTTATATTACATTTTACAAAATGTGATGTATTGTGGCCAAACAAAAGATTTCATTCATTTTCCAACCTGGAGTTGGGATGAAGTGCAACACCTAATGCATTGTGCTAGGGAAATTAATTTGTGGTCCAAGTTTCAAATTGTACATGGGTGATGGGATTTGTGATAAAGTATAATTAGACTCAATTTGTAGAATTAAAAAACTTGTATAAGGTCCAAGATGGTTTGTCGCATGTACACTTTGGTTTACATAAAATGAATTGAGATAATTGTTGGCCTTGATATATATGTGTGCAACTAGTATTGGGTTCCTTGACATGTTGGGTACCATAGCATAACCATTTTTATCTTTGTCATGCATCATGTGTCTTATGTTATGTGTCCTACTAAACATTGAAAGTGATATGTGTGGGATAAAAATCCACAAAAAAAATTTTAAACGCCATTTCAAGAATAAATTTGTATATGACAAAATGAGCATGGCGAACAATTTGTATTTATTCAACTTCAATTGGAATGTTTCATCCAAAAACTAATTTGATCATAAATATCATCCATTTCAAACTTCATTCATGTCCACATGGTAGAATATTTGTCACATCATTCGAGAATCTATCACTAAGAAAAAACCCCATTTTTCAATTTTTTCGATTGTCAATTATAGTTGAAAACATCACTTTCAAGTGCAAAATGTTTTTTGCAATTCAAAAATGATGTTGTCAAGTGATTTAAAAAATAGTTGATAATGTTCAGTTGACCCTACAACACAATTGAAAACAACATACATGTGTCAATTTGTGGGTTAATGTTGAGGTGACAACATTTTAGTTGAAAACAACATACATTTTAGTCAACGCAACATTTCAATAATAAAATGTTGATTGGACCTAATTGATTCCATGTTGGCAAGTCAATGGATGAACTTCATCCACCTATGGGTCATGTCATTTGGGGGCATGGAATTGGAATTATGACTATTTTTCAATTATATTACAACCAATGTAGCATTGGCACATGTCATGTCATTGAGGAAGGGCATGGAATTTTAGAATTTTGATTATTATTCAATTATATTATAACCAATGGAACATTGACATGTATCACATGGGCATTTGTGGTCCACCATCAAACTAAATTATTTGACATGTGCCATGTGTATGGTTTCAAAATCTTGAAATTTTTGATTTATTGAAAATGTTAGCATATGATATTGTGCCACATGGACACTCATGTTACACACTTGCATGACACATGGCATCTTGTTGTTTGGAAGTCATCCAACATATGTGAAATTGAGCCAAAGTAAAGAGATCAACTACAAGGTAGTTGGAAATATGTTGGAAATATGTTGAAAATAAGTCAAAATTTATGTAAATTAGATGAAATGTAATTGAAATTACAAGTCTACACAAATTACAATCACAATTGTAAGACTACTAAAGTTAGATTGTGGGGATAATACACTTAGTTAAAATTAACTAAAAAAAATCAAACCATAATAAAAGCATAGTCTACTTATATATTATCAACTAAAAATGCAAAACCTATTATAATTTGAAAATTATGCAAGGAAACATTGTTCCCATGTAAGAAATGGTCCCATTTACATCATAAAGATGTTATTAATCAAACATTTATTGGAATAATGAAATGACTTTCCTATAAGGTGGTTATCCTATGTGTATGCACTAATGGTGTGAACTCGTTGTTGGCATGCTTAATTAGATGTTGCCTTGTTAAACCGCGTCTTTTGACTTGTTCATAGTTGCACCCTGCATTTTTGAATTAAAGAAAATGAAAATTGTTAGAAATGAGAAAATTTAATATGAATCTAAATTATAATGCATCAAGAAAAAGATTGTGCATTGGTTGCACACATTAAAAATCAATAAATTTTTTTTCATTTACTATTGTTTGACAAAGAAAATAACATTTTGAAATCTGGAAAAATTAAAATTAAATAATGAATAGAAATGGCACATATCATTGGCTCACCTTATACATAGTTGACAAACATAGTTGAAACCTAATTGAAATTTAATTGAACCCAATCAAAATATAGGAAAAATTATGTAGTTGAAACTTAATTGAAAGTAATTCACTAAAACAAACATAATCAAAACCTTACTTGCATTGATGGTTGAAAAGGTTCATAAGTTTAGCTCTCATTGCCCAAGTGTTTGTTTTGGAATTGGAAAAGAAGAAAAACCGATGAGAGTTGAAGAAAAAAAATTCATACTTACAAAACATGTTTTTCTTTTTTCTTTTATTTGGACCCCTCCTACTTTCAAAGCTCATAACTTTCTCATTTCTTCTTCATTTTAAATTATTTAAAGTGCTATAGGAGTGCCACCTTAAATTCTACAAATAATCTTGAACTATAAAACAAAAAAAAACAACATAAAAGGAAGTTTTTGGGTGTTCAAGAATTGTTTGTGGTTTGTTGTTTTGAATTCTTGACCCCCCCTACTTTGGGGGGCCATAACTTTCTCATTGCTAATCCATTTGACAATATTTAGTGCCTTAGATGCGCCAAGAGGAGGGGTTCAATAGTTGTTTAGACATTAGAAACAAAAGAACCCTCCCCTTGGATTTGGACTACCTTAAGTGCTTAAATGTACTAAAACTAACCTAATTACTTTAATGGAAGTTTAAAGAAAAATCTAGTTGAAAAAAAACCAACAAAGTTCAAAACAACACATAATTAAAAAAGAATTTAACTAAAGGTAACATGGTGGAGAAAGAAAAGAAAAAATATCTTGGTAAAGGGAAAATAAACAAAAAGAGGAAAAGAGTTTTTAATCACCTACAATTGTAAGAGGCATGTGTAGTGGTGGCTTCCAAACTCCATAAGCTTGTCTCCTCATGTTATCCATGTTCACTAGCCTTGACACCATATGACCTTAATGTGTAATAATTTTTTTTAAAAAATGCAATGAAATGAAGAAAAAAGAGCTTGAACATGATAAAAAAGAAAATAACTTAACAATAACCCCAAAATGAAAAAACTTGAAATTCCTCACATGTAAAAGGCACGAGGCACTCACTTGAAAAAATCCATGAATTGATATTAAACTACATGATTTAAATTTCTAAACACAAGTTGGGCCTAAAGAAAAGCAAGATAAAACAAAACAAACTATAAAAAAGGAAAAAAAAATCAAACTAGAGCACAAAAAAAGTTTAAAGTGAATGACAATGTTATATAAGGGCAACCTCTTCATCCATGGATGGATGAAGTATGTGGTTATAGTTGGTATGTCAATTAAGTTTCAAATATGTAATTTGGCATCATTTCAAGTAGTTTTCAATTATAATTCAAATTTTAAATGTCCTACCAACACATTGCCACCACTATTATATGTCATAATTAATTATGGGATTATATATATTATATGACATTTAATGACATAAATGAAATCATTTATAATGAATGACATTTTATGATATAATTTAAAACATTATAAATGGTATAATTTTAATTTTGTGGCATTTTATTGCATGAATATGTAAAATGCCATAAAATTATATACCAATTAGTTTATACCACAAAAATTGAACCCTTGCTAAGCTAAAGTAGCTTGCCTACCTAGTTAGCTATCTTAACCTAGGTCTAATTGATTTTTTTACTCAAAATAAAGCCTATTTAGACCTAGGTAGGTAGTAATAGGTTAAATATAGGTAGGTTGTGAGTCATTTAAATAGGTTATGAGTTGTGACACCATGATTAAACAAAAAATAAATAGGTACCTACGTAAAAGCCTTGCATAGTTACCTAGTTATTTAATACCTATCTACCTATACCTAATTAGTTTAAATAACATACTTACCTACATTTGACCTAACATATCTACTTATTACTTACCTAGGGACCTCCTATATCTAAGTAAATAATAAGTAAGTAGGTAGGTAGTCATAACTTACCTTGCCTTGCCACCCCATTTAATTCTAGCCTCACTAGCTATCCAACCTAGCTACTTATGTAGCCTACATGCTTACATGCCTCATTAGCTACCTAGGTAGGTTGTAGGTTAAGCAAATACATTTGTTGCAAATTACTTCTAGGTACTTGTAGGTGGGTAATATTTTGTAGGTTAGGTAGGTACTTATTACATATATTTCTAAGGTAGTTATAGGTAGGTGATAAATTAAAGATTAAATAGATTTAGATATAGCATAAGTGATTTAAAGTAAGGTGTAGGTTAAGCTATGTAGGTCAATAGTCTATAGGTACCTAGGTAGGTAGGTATGTAAATGTAGGCATAAGTTACAATAGTAAGTAGGTAACATGTACATAGGGTGTAAATAATGATAAAAAAATAGGTGGGTAGGTAATGATAATTAAAGTTGAAGTATAGTTTAAAATGCATGCAATATTTCATCCATCAATATCCTTCTTTCATCCATTCAAAAACAAGGTCCACCAAAATAGTCAAGCAATTGACTTGATGTGGCATAATGTCATGGCAAAGTGGAATTCTCAACTTCTCCTCAATTGGGTTATATTTTATTTTTAAAAATATTTTGACAGTCAACACTTGTGAGTGGTCAATGCCATACAATTACCAAACTAATCACACATGTCAACTCATTTAAGATGTCATCCCATCCACTTGGAATTTTTAAAAATAAATATTATTGTGTAATTGAAACAAAGTTGAAGACAACATGTAATAAAAAACTAATTGGTTAAAAATTGCCCTTTTTCTCCTAGTGTGTCCACATCAAAAAAATTTATGTTTTACATGACACAAAATATTCTTGAAATATTTTATCCATGTCATCAAAATATTCACAAAAAGATTCCATCTAGTTCAAGTTCACAAGATAATGTTTTTGTTTTTGATGTTGGAGTTAACATAATGGTTCGTTTCCATGTCTTCCACCCACCCACTATCCAATTGCAATTACTTTGGTCAAATTATGAGTGACTTGGTTTCTAAGTTCACCTCATTCAACCCATTCCTAATATTTTCAAGTGAAAAAAGTTAATGTGACCTAGACCAAGTTAGAATATCTTTGCACTTGTGGAATCAATTTTTGAAGTAAGGTGATTCATTTGTGAGTTTGGTGGGTGTTTTTAGATCCTAGGGGAGGGGGGAGGGGAAGGATTGAGGGGGCACCCACCAAAATAGTGGGAACTCCACTATAATTATGGGGCCAATGTTTCAACTTTTTACATAAACACACCAATTATTTGAGTGGGGATAGTACAAACAATGGGTGAATGGGAAGTGAGGGAAACACACCTTAATTTATTTTTTTAATGCATATTGCTAACCCAATAGTATTAATACTTAAGGTTTAACTAGGGAATATTTTTTGTTAGGTCCCTAAAATGACCTTTTTTTCTAATCTACATGGGGGAGGAATTGGTATAATTAAAAATTTCCCCAATGATAAATGATCAAATTTTAGATTAATTAAGAATGAACAACTTATTTAGATTTTACGTTTAAATAGTTTGTGACTTAAGGAAAGAAATGTTTATGTTGAGTGCAAAGAAAGGTTTGAAGATTGATTGTCAAATGTAAGGGAATGACTATGAAGAATGGATTAATGGTCCTAATATGAAATTTGGATGAGATTGTGAAGGTTTGTCGATTTTTCTTTAAATGAAAATTATATTCATTCTCCTTGTTGTATTTATGGTACCACTTCATTCTAGCTATGTATTTTGCATGGTTTTTTTTAGTATGTCCATCTTCTGACCCATTTCCAAAGTATTTTAAAGGGAAAAACTCCCAACAAAGACCCAACACTTGGCGCATAGATAGGACAACCAATTGTTAGGTATTTAGAATAATAACAAAATAAAATGCATGAACGGACCACAAACATGAGACTGCATTCCTAATGTAAATGATATGAATCCATTTTGGGGTAGTAGATTACCAAGAACCATAATCTCTTACAACCTGATATATTTCATTGAGTGTCTGACTTAATATTGGAAAGAAAGAAATAAATAGCAAACAACTAAGTCCAGGCGGATTGCTGCAAGACCTTGTCTTCTATGGTACCTCCAATGCACTGAATAAATCATTAAAGTAAAGGAAGAGAAAAAATAACACTCAAGGAGGGGGGGTGGTTGCCACCTAATTGGCTTTTCACTACCATCAAAATAGCCAAAAGGGATGGTAGATTGTCATTCCTTCCCACCTAAGAGTCTTCTAAGTACCTTTTGCTCACCACGCCTATTATTTGTAGGATTAATAGAGTATGGCAAATTACCACCTACCACTGGCATGCACCATTCCCCTGAAATTACCACACACCACCTACAAAGAGTTCACAATATAATTTACACCAAAAACACTATCTATTTATTTCTTGGCATCAAACTATAATTTAGCCAGAATATAAAGAAAGAAAAGAAAAAAGTCCACTCCCCCCCCCGCCTTTAAGAGGTAGGAAT
>Ga0209611_10000657_pt1 | contig 53776 bp, 30 predicted proteins | sample S1TSphgellanicum_3_FD_187693 | JGI IMG/M metagenome (GOLD analysis project Ga0209611, IMG submission 187693) | Host-associated microbial communities from peat moss isolated from Minnesota, USA - S1T2_Fc - Sphagnum magellanicum MG (SPAdes) (version 2) | ecosystem: Host-associated > Plants > Peat... | reverse complement strand
AACATACTTACTTAGTTGATTAACATCTTATAGTCAACTTAAGTTTATGTGGCTTTAATCTACCTACTTAATATAATTTTTTATGTTACCTACCTTCCTATCTATTAAATAATTCTATGTTACCTACCTACTTATAACATGTACTTCTTACCTTTTACTTCCTACATCCCATTTACCATGGCCCTACAAGTTATCTACCTACTTGTTTAACATTGTATAACCTACTTAGATTTACGTACCTCAACCTACCTACTTACAATTGTATTATACCTATCTATCTACCTACCTCCTAACTCCCACCTCCTTCCCACCCTACAACCTACCTACCTCTTCTACCTTCCTAACAACCTATTTAACCTACCTATGATATGTACCCTACCTAGTTCAATGAATGGAGTTTGAAATGGAAGAATCAAATTTTAACAAGTTTTGAAATTTGTCATCAATTTGTTATTTTCAAAAATATTTTCTTACAACTCATTTGAACATTTACAAAAAATATTGACTTATTGATTAAAATCTTTGAATAAGCTACAAAATTATGCTTTTATTTGCTTCATTTGAACAATTTTTTTTAAAAAAATGTCAAAGTTAGGATTTCCAAACCATTTCATAATTAACAAGATAAAAGAAAATGTTGCACAAACTTTTCCAACAAAAAGTTGTGTAATTTAGTGCGTAAAACATTTGGATGTGTCCATGAGGTCTTGGGTTCAAACTCATGTAACTCATGTACATGAATACATGAATTTGTATACTTGGTGGTGTATATGATGCATATTTTGGTGTATGTGCATGTGTGTACATATGGTGTAAAGAGGGCATAAGTAGGTATTTACCAACTTACGCTTTTATCACATAATAATGTGTTGACACATGGCACCATAAGAATGTTGCCATGTGGCATAATATAATGTTGTCGCGTGGCAATATATAATGTTACCATGTGGCAACATTCCTATGGTGCCATGTGTTAACATCAAATGATGCCACATTTCAAGTAAATGATTAGTAAAAAAACCATTTATATTGATTATATTTTACTAATAACATTTCACCACTAGTCAAAAGGTACTGGTCAAAACTCTGGTCAAAAGCACCACTCTACAATTGGTCAAAAAACCATCCTAGTTGTTATGACCTTGTTCAAATTGACTTGTCCTAGAAAACTTGGGGGTTTTTTTTACACCTAGCACTTTGGGGTTCTTTTTTACCAGAAAACTTGGTTGAAAAAACTTGAAATTTCTAGTAGTGCAAGATGGTTGGAAAAAATTGATGGTAAAGCTTGTCAAAATGAACCTTTGGGACATTAAGATAAAACAACATTTGTCATCACAAACTCACATTTACACAACTTCATATAACCTAGTCTTGTACCCATAAGTCAAAAACAAACATATTGATGCCAATGCATATAATAAACTTATCATCAAGCTTTGGTTTACTATGCAAGAAACCATAGGGCTTAGGAAGGCAAATGAAAATTGAAATTGTTAATGAAAATAAAAGATTTAATTTAATATAATCAAAGGGTGTTTTTTTTGTTTAAAACAATAAAACAACATATTGATTACAACACAAACTAACCAAACCAACGAACTTTCCTAGTTGACTATTGTTGTTCCTTGTGACTAAAAACTCCTCTAATTGAACACACATTGTGCCCAACAACTAAACCTCCTATTGACCTTGTGACTAACAATTCTTACAACTAAAAATTTGTTGTGCTTAGACCAATCGAACTCCTTTTTACCTTGTAACCAACAACTCTTGCAGAACAACTAAACCTCTTCTAACTTCATGACTAGGAATTTTTTTGGCTAAACACATGTCATGCCCAAACCAACTAAACCCCTTCGTGATTATTAATTCTTCCAATTGAACACACATTGTGCTTAGACAAATTAAACTTGTTCTTGAACACACATTGTGCCCATATGAACAAAACTCATGAAATGAACCCACTCCTAAGCATGTGTTGTGCCCAAACAAACTAAACCTATTTAGGTGAACTCGCTTTTGAACACATGTTGTGCCCAAACAAATTAAACCCATTCTTGAACATGTGTTGTGCCTAGACAAACTAAACCTATCCCTGAACATGTGATTTGCTTAGACTTGACAACATACGCTCTTTATCAACCTTATTATTCCCTCCTTCTGTAATGTCCATTTAACCACATAAATAATGTTGACTTGATTATTCGCTCCTTGTGCAATGTTCATCTAACCACACGGACAAGACCTATCACCTAGGTCCAAAACATTGTTCCACAAGGAGTGAACCGTGAGAAAGGGGAAAGAGAAGGGGGGTGGCGATGTTTTAACATAACGTTTGGACATTGGGAAGGAAAGAATATGACAATGGGGGTGGGTGGTGTTGCTTAATGCACCTCCTTATGCATTCAACCAAAATGAAGGCGGAGAGATAAGAAAAAAAAGAAGAAAAACATTGAAAGACATAGATGCTTCCGCCACCCCTAACCCTAACATATTGGGCTAATCCCAACTTTTTCTTCTCATTTTTAAAAGAAAAATTAGTTACATTTACCATTTAAAAAATTTCCATGGCTAAAACACATTTTTTTTGTCATTGGTTGGACGAATTTTAAACCTTAAAAATAACATTAATGCAAACTTTTGTTTTTGGTCACACATAACCAAAAAAGTTGTATCAAAATCAAAGGTGGTAATTAATGTGTTTTTTGAAATTATCAATAGCCATAATTTAATAAAAAATTGAAGGTCACTTTTCATATTTTTATACATTTTTCAAATATGCAACAAAAAAATGTTTTAAAAAAATTGCTTTTATATTTAGCTTGTAACCAAATGTGGCTAAATTTTCCTATGTATCATTATTTATCATTGTCATTCTACCTATAATATAATTCTAAACCCCTCCAAAAAAAACATTGCATCATCATGGTCACATGAACATGTTCACCTTATGCCATGTCATGCATTAATATCATATTTAAAAACATAATGGAAATGTCATACCCCCATATATCAATGATGTCCATATATAATTTTCAATGTGATAAAATTACCCTATGAACTTTTACGATAAAAAACATACCCACCCTTTCCCAACCTTTTTTCAGAAAAATAGTGTAAAGAAAACCCCTTGTTGTAAACACCTACAATCAAAACTTAACGATCATTTTATGCTTGATAATTCTATTATTGATTTCACAAGGAAGTTGGGGTTCATTAAGATCATTAGCCTTGACATGTGTATTGTAAACATGATGTCACCATTCCTATTACTTTGTTAGTGTTCGCGTTATATTTGAGGAGGTTGGTCATGTCAATGAGATGTTTTTGCTCATTTTAGAAGGTTTATGGTGGGCAATTGGTCTTATCTTCAAAAGGAATTTTCATGTGCTTCATGTGCGCTTCGTTTTCACCACTCATGGAAAGATTTTTCAACCATTGTTTTCGCCAATGTCTAACTTTAAGGAGAGTTGGTGAATATAATTATGTTACTAGAGCTCTCTAACCCATGACACTAGTTATTTTTTCGGAGGACACCATTGTTGCCCTTCACCTACTACACCCCCTTTCTTTAGACCTTGTCTTTCCACCTATTTTTGATTATCAACTTGAACACATTCTTATCTTGGATAGGACTTTATTTACCCAAGCCTTAGCCACTTTCCTCATTTGCCTTCAAGTGGGTTTTATGGGATGGTATACGAACATTTCTTGGGATGCTTCATACCAGAGGACCCATCCTCAGGGTTTTCAAAATTAATCCAAGTTGCTACTATTGTTGCTCATGGGGATATCCCTAGGTCGGTGGCCCTTGTGATGGGGGTTAACAAATTATTGGCAATGGCAAAAGATTTTGGTGGTTTTCGTCTTATTGCCATAAGTGAGGTGTTTTTTTTACTTATTAAGTGTTCCATTGTTTTATAGTTTTGAGGGCATGTTGTTTTATGGTGTTCATTCTTTTCTTTACTACCAACATGGGTGGCATGTGGAGGGGGTCACCATTATTGAGTCATTTTCAGGCACAAGCAAAGGTGACCCTTTAAAAAGTCTTTTATTTAGTCCATTATCAAACTTTTTTAGAGACCATCATACGGGCCCCTAACAACGTTTTTCCATCCTTAACGGACAATATTCACATTGTGGGGCATGTGAATGAGATTATCCACAACCTTTGACCACCTTTTGAGCCAATGAGCCCTAGTTGGGCTTAAGGTCAAGGTGTCAAAATGCAAACTTTGGAGTCCATCGGGGATTTTCCAAGCATAAAAATTCCTCAAGGCTGCACTTTGGTCACAAATGGTTAACACATTTTAGGTGTGTTAGTGGGTTTTTACGACTTTGCCACACATTTTTTGGATGAAGCTTTATTTCAAGACATGGCGCATATTAATGATATTTTCTTAGGAGATGTCTAAGTTGTTTTGGGCATTTTTTTTTCATTTGTTGTTCATCAACATTCTGATCTCACACAAATAGTACCTCTTCTTTATTTTTTCTTTTCTTTTGACGAATTTTGACAGGAAATTTATGTAGGTATGTGGGGACATTATGGGTTTAGGATCATGGGAGTCTTTTTAAGGCCCCTTAACAAAGCGTTGGGCTTAATTACAAATATCCTTTGGTGGTATAAGCCTTTTTTCTATGCATGATTGTGCCCCATCTGTTTTTTTAAGGAGTCAGGCTTTGGTGACTTTGTATTTGTGCTCTAGGTTTCACATTTTTGATATAGTTCTTTTAGAGGAATATGTTTTTAGGTTGAAAGGGGCCCACACCTTACGTCAATCATGTTTACATATAGCATGAGATGGCCTTCCTCTTGTAGCTAGGGAGATGCACCTTTCTTTTGACAGTCTGGTAGTTACTAGCACCCTAGGTTTATTAACATCTTTGATGGACATCCACCATGACAAATCCCTTAGGTCTATCTTGAAGGATGACTCCATTTCTTTAGCATTTAAAACTCACATTTGTTTTTGTTTGAACAAGGGGGTAGGGCTATGGTTGGTTGCTAAGCCATTTATTTGTTCATTTCACATTGCACATTCTATTTTCACTTCAGTGTTACATTTTTGTTTTGGTTTGATTCAACTTTCAACATGTAGTCTTTTCACATGTGAATGTGAACATGGGTTGGATGCATCTGACACACACTTAATTTGTTGCCTGTTTGGAGGTTAGTGGATAACCACACATGACGCCATTCAAAATGTCATGTATGTTTTTGCTCTAGAGAGTGGGCACGTTGTATCGAAAGAGCAATGGTATGCCTTTATGTTAAGAGTTTTATTACGAACTGATCTCTACATGACCTGAGAGAACCAAGTTTTCATTATTGATGTGGTGGTTATTGATCCATCGTGGGAGACGATGGCTTCGAGTGTCATTAATCAACCAATAGGTGTAACTGCGAAATTGAACGTCATTGTTAAGCCGCAAGTATAGAGGGCTTCATGAGGGGTACCATTTTATTCTAATGGCTATGGAGGTGCACAACGCACCCAAACATGATATGGATCATGTCATCAGGGAGTGTGCCCATCTTTTCCATGATAGATAATCGAGAGGTCATTTATCCTTATATTTTTGCATTCAATTTTTCAAGCATCGTGTTATTATTGTTTTTTAAAGTGCTTTAGCTTCTATTATAGAGAAGAAGATTATGTTGGCAGGTGATGGTTGTTTTAAACTTTGCATTATTATTAGATCACATGGTTTGCATGTAGGTGACATTAGAGGGGCCGTGGGTGAGATAATTTCTTTCCATGAGAAGGGCTAACTTTTTTTTTTTTGGGGGGTTATGCAGGTTGTGTGTCTTTTGGCCTTTCTTTGGCCTTCCCTTTTTGTCTCCCCTATGATGGTTCCGGCCATTAATCTTTTATTGGATTGAATTACTAACTAGTTTTGGAACCCAACTTGTGATTCCAATGCCCGTCCACAATGTTTGTAATAATTAATTTTTAAATATCTCTATGATATGCTTGGGGCACTACGGATCATTTGTAGATGTGTCAACCTAAAAACCATACTCATGTCATGGTCAAAGCAATGAGTTTAGGATGTGGTTGGAATGTGGTATGATGCACTATATCATTCATGGAAAGTTGGATAGGTGGTACAATGAAAGGAATCTTGGTAAACAATGGATTAGAATGCTTGGAGGAGTTAATTTATTTCCTACATTTCAATGTTAAGTGGATGAACTAATGAAATGTAAAAATGTAAAAAAAAATCATTAAATAATAATTTATAAAATTATTGGTTAAAAAAACTCCATCTAATAATAGTGACTTGTACCATTTTTGGTTGGACTTGTGCACTCATGGTGGTGTGGCGTTAGATAGTACAAGCTAATTGGGATTCACTTCTAGCCTACCACAATGAATTGGGTAGTGGACTGGACCCACATTTTGTACTCGTAAACTTGGGTGCAAGGCTAGGTTACATAGGTGGGTCCTTACCAATTGCTTTTGAATGTTCAAAGTTTTGTCACAATGCTCGATGGAAGCATCTCCCTTTCAAAATTGACACATGCACAATATTGCTCATGTACGTAATGAATATTTTGAGATTTTTATTTATTTTTTCTTTATATGATATTCTCTAAATCTAATCTTCATTTCTTCATGGCTTTTAGTTTATTTGCATATCCATGAAAAAAATTGTTCTTAACTTTGTTGGTAGTGAGAATGGCTTGTCAAAGTGTTAGGCTTTGATGGTTAAAAATGCACGGTGAAAAGATGGCCCCCAAAATTCCCGTCCCAAAATCAATGATGGACATTTGTGATCTATGTCCCATAGTTTGTGCCCGTACCATTAGCCCAAGCCAAAAATGGTGACAAGGAGTTTTGGAAATGAAAGTTCCATGCAGCCAATGAGAAGGCTTACCGTGCACTCTTGAGGGGTCAAGTTTTTGTCTCTTGGGAGAAGATGCAAGGGGCAAGGGGATTCTTTTTCCCTCTAATTCTCAATGTGTTCCCATGGGGTTTTCAAAGAGTTCCTCAATTTTTCAAGTTGTTCCTCAAGATGTTCCCAATAGCACCTCACTTTTATCCCTTATGGTTTGTCGAAAGTTCAACTCCCATGCCTATAGACTGAAAAGGTGGGCCATAAGGGAGCACATTTGTTTCTATTTTGAGACTTGGGGTCCAAAGAATCACTTCAATTGGGGAGTGCCCAATGTTCAAATTTTGTTGGATGATGGGCTAATCAATATGGCCCCTTCCAAGAAAAAAAAGAGAGAGAAAGAAAAAAAAGAAAAAGTTGTGAGTGCACCCATGATAATACAAATCACACTATGTCCCACAGACAATAAGGGGTGCAGACAATAAGGCAAAAGAATAAAGTTTTGGACAAAAGATATGAGACAAAATATGGTGCTATTGGGAACAACTGATTATTCTTGGGTCTAAGAGCTCGTTAATTTGTTTGATGTGTGAGTTCTTAAATTTCATAGTCTTTCATAATCTAGGAGATGGAGTTATTTCAAAAAAGCCTCTATGAGGCTCCAAGCGCTTAGGGGCTAGTGTGGCGAAACAAGCATCCTAATACTAGGCCATTGCCCATAGTGTGTCGGTATTAAAATAATTAAAAATTGTCTTTTTATTGTAATCATGCATTGTGAAACAAATTGAACAGCTATAAAGGTCCAAACTAGGCTAGGGCTCAGTTCAAGGTGATGAAAAATCATCAATAAAACAAAGCACCCAACAAAGGGGGAGAAAAGGAGACAATATGGAAGGACCCAAGTCCTAACAAATGAAGAATCCTTTAAAAAACAAAGAAAAAACAAGGGGGGCGAATTCGCTATTAGGGGAACGAGAACAAATCAAGTGCCCAAAGCCCCATGAGGTAGGCCATAAGGTCCTCTCATGACTTAGGCTACAACTCCACAATGGGCCATTGAAAAAAGACTCTGAATTTTCCATCACATCTAATTTCCTAACGTGCAGGCTATCACTATAAATTAATTTAGGGTTTGTTGCTTGCAAAATTCTTCTGGTCGTCTTTGTCTTTCTTACGCTTTCGTGGGTGTTGCGTTTTGTTGTGGTGCAACCTGTTTCAGAAATTTTTGCAGAGGGCTGATGAATTTCTCCATGCCTATGTCGTTGGGCACAATCTCTCACTTATCATCGTCGCAGCATTCAAGAAGAAGTCGCTGCTTGGAGTGGGATTGGTTTTTTTTCTTTTTCCTTTTTTCTGGCCCTGGGGGTGTTTCCACAATCACCTCTTAGGAGAAGCATGCAATTCTCGTAGTGGCGTACAGCAGGAATGGTCTGAGGTGCTTTCTCTACTTGGGGACGGATTCGATTCAAATGAGTGCAATTCTTATGGAAACAAAAGTGTATAAAAGTTCTGGCGATGGGAGGTTTTCATGTCTATGAAATATATACGGGCTTGCAGTTGCTTGAAACTCCTGGTTGCAGAAGAGAGAGAGAGAGAGAGGTTAGTAAGGCAAAATCCTGGGGAAGTTGTGGAAAGGCGAAAGCTTTGTTGTGTATAAGCTTTTTTCTGGGTTGCATGTTTCACAGTTCGAGTGGTAGAGTTTCTGCCGCAGACGCAACTTTAGGCATTATCGCGTATTACTACGAGCATAGTTCTTTTTCTAGGTTTTTTCTCCTTGTTTGTGAGGGATTCTCAACTTTTGCAGGCCTTTAAAGAAGCCCAAATTGAGCTGCATATTTAGATCCTTTTGTCACAGGCATGTTTAGATCCAGGGTCGCAGACTGAGCACCGCTGGAGCTGCTCTTAGTCTGTGGGGCGTCACAAACTAAGAGCCCTCTCCAAGATTGAACTAATCTCCAGAATATCCCTTTCTGAAATGTATGCCAGTATGCTGAGCATGTCTTTTGCATCTGTTGCAGGTATTCTGAATGCATTTTTTTTGCAGAGCTGCAAGCTTCTGTGTTCATTAAGAATCCAGCACAGTTCAGATCTGATCTTGGTTGTCAACTGTTAGGATTTATTTTGTACTGTCCAGGCAAAAGCAGATTTTGTGAGGCTACATTTTAGACATCAGCTTCTTCATCATAGTCGTTTCTAGCCGGCAGTGAATGACATTCACAATCACATTTGTACACATTGCTTCCACCCTTGGAAATACATGGCTACAGATTGCTGTGAATGTTGCTGTTTTTTCCTAAGACGCAGCCGGAAGGATCCCAAGCCGACCACATCACACCTTTACAAGCATTACTCAGGGGAGCATTTACTTGCCTTCTCTGTTGCTGAAGAAGACAGACTCACTCATAGTTCATCACGTCATGGTGCCAAATCCACTTTCAATAACTATTGTCTCCCTTCAGACAACAATGCCAGCATCAGAATTGGCTATAACAGATCCATGTCACCATCAAGGGCTCCTTTCAAGGAGTGGAGAGGGTCACCAAGAATTCCACAAGTTGATAATACTGGGGAAAATCTTGCTCAGCACATGCTTGTGAAGGAAAGCAATCTTGCTGTTCTCTCTCAGGTATGATAATAGCATTCTTGTAACACCAGGGCCCTTATTGCAGCTTTCACTGCCATATGTACTTTTATGGATACTACTTGTCCTGGATTGTGGGGTGTGCTTCACTTCTGTTGTTGCTGTTCTCAAAGCAAATTTTGAACCTAAGTGCCTAAAGGCTGAATTGTCAGATTATCCCCTATGCAGCAAGCACTGAATGTGAACTATAGATGGGATGCCAATTCTTTAGCCTTGCAATCTGAAATTTAACCTGAAATTGTAGACTGTATGGTACAGGGATGATCCTTTACAAAATGATTCAACAGTTGTTCCTTCATTAACTTGTGTTAGTACTTCATTCAGATTGTCTCTTGTTCATTACATTCCTTGACACATTTTGTGGATGTGTTCAACATTAATGAGTATGTTTGGGGCTTCTGTGTAGGTAGATATCCATCTCCAAATGTGGTAGTCTGTTCCTTTCTGAAACTTAAGTGTGGTCAACCAGTTTGTCTCATCAGTTATCCTTTTGCAAGACTGGGTATCAATGGGTATTTTCAACTCACTTGTGCTTGTCTATACAGGACTCTAATGGAAACAAAATGATCAATGAATATGTCCGAGAGTGTAAGATTGGAACAGGGAGCTATGGTAAAGTGGTGAGTTGCGGTGACCACTCTGTTTTTCTAACATCGGTTCTCAATCATTTTCACTATGCCCTTGGTATGGGATACTGGTTAATCTGTAACAGGGATCAGTTACAAGCGCCTGTGACTTAAAGTCTCTGTTAAGTATTCAACCTAATCAGGTGTTTGATGACCACACGTGAGCACCCACAGTTCATGTATTAACAGTTGAGCCTTTGGATAGCAAGATATCTGAGTTGGGAACTTGTATTCTATTTATGACCTGGAGATTTGTTTGCTGAATTGCTAAGCCACTGTATATTTGATGGTTGTTTGTCCAGGTCTTGCATCGAAGTAAGAAGGATGGCAAGCAATACGCAATTAAGGTACAAGAAAACAGGATAGAGCTGTGTTTGGGGTCTCTTTACCAAGTCACTGATCATGAGCTTTCTTCAACACTTATCTTGGTTTTTGATATCTTCTCTATGTTCAAATGTTCATCTAAGAGTATGAAATCATCACCTGTGATGGCCATAATCTCATGTGACTATTTTCTATCTTCGTGCAAATCAAGGTCCAATCTCCCTATAGTAGGAATAGCAAACACCTGAAACTCAATCTGTGCATGACAGCTCAGCATGTGGCCAATTCATGGGCCTACAATATGCAATGAAATGGAGGAATTAGGACCTCATTATCTTTACCAGACCAAAGTTTCTGTTAAGGTTTCTGTAACTTCTGATAATGGTTGGAGGCAAAACCGTTTTAAGATGTTAATTTTAAGATGAAATTATTATTTGACAAGTTATTGACATTGGTCCCTTGCTTATAGTAACAATTGTTGTTTTGTGCTTTGCTTGTTATATACTTATGACATCCACTGTCAAGAGCTGATGAACTCATTGTGGTGCCACTGCAGCTTGTCACTGCTAATCATGTTGAAGGTGATGGTCTGACAATTTATGAGTGACACTCATAAGGCTATGACTGCACTCATTCTTGTCGTTTTACAATCAAAATGTTATTGTGGAGTTTTCTGTGTAATCTGATTGATACCTTTTTGCTTATTCTTGGCAGATGTTTCACAAGTCTCGGCTCAGAAAATTACGTGTTTCACCCACTGAAACTGCAATGATGGATGTCCTACGAGAGGTGAAAACACAAGCCTATACCAACACTTAATTGGTTACTAAATCTTTTTTCATGTGTGGGACTTACAACTTTGCCTATGATAGGCTTGTTGCAACATCAGCTGAGGGTGCCAAAAAGTTGACAACAATTCCCTTGAATCAGGTGGCAATTATGAAGCAGCTGGATCATCCCAATGTTGTGCACCTTGTGGAGGTCATAGATGACCCAGAAAATGACCGCTTCTATATGGGTTTGTTTCTGTACCTTACCTCCAATATGTATCATCAACTTGCTATTATGAATCTTTTTCTATGTGGACAGTAATGCAATGCCCCCTGTCCCTTGAACCGCTTCATGAACCTCTAAAGTGTTATTGACTCATTGGGTTAGATAGTGTCTGGAGGTGATGCTATTGAGCTGGTATTTCAAGGATTCTTGGATCATATCCCTCCTGTGTATGGCACATGCAGGATGACATGTGGGACCATTTGGAAGGAATAATGCACAGTTACAGTCTGCATCTAACAGTCCAGTGTAAAAGTACCCACTAATGTGGAGTTATGCTACTGAAGTGATTTACCTGTGCCACATAGGCATTTTCGCTTCAGATAATCGATAGTGTGGTAGTAAGGATTGCTAGAAACTGTAAGATATGCTCTCTGAAATCAAAGGGACAATAGCCACCAGTTTTCGAGTACTGTAGGGGACCCCCCTCTCCATAACTAGTGGTCCAAAATTTGAAAGGTTGCAAGGATACTATTTTGGAAAGTTGTTCTGTTGAAAGCATGAAGAAATTATACTTCAGTTAACTGTTCATCATCTTCCAGCTACTATTTATGCAGTTCATCTAGACAATGGCACCATTTGTTGTGTCACATACTCTAAATTCTGTGATTGTAATTGTATTTTCCATGGTTTCTCTTGCCAGTTTCTTGGTTTGAGTGATAACCTAAGATTTTAAAATGCTAAAGCTTTGACATTTTCTACAAGGACTCTGAGCCAGAATATGTGGGGATTGACATGATTCCTATGCCTCATCTGGATTCCAACATATCAGATTCTGTCAAATATGGAGTATTCAGTTTTATTGGTTCTTCAGTATTTGGAGCTCAAAAGAGGATTTTGTAGCTCAAATAGCAAGCTGACTTAGACTATGGTTCAATCTATTCAGTTTGTCCTGTGGTCTTCAGGGGTGGATTCTCCCTTTTCTCTTGTTTGCTCATACATTGTTGATCTCAAATCTCTAGTACCTTATTGTGGGTCATCTCTCAATTTGATTCAGGTTGACTTACATCAGAAGTATGAAAACATTCTCAATAATTATGAAGATATTGTATTTGTTCAATGCTTCTTCAAGCATTGTTGCAACCAAAGGGATCATGCTACAAAGCAAAACCACTTGCACAAGAATAGCTCTTGTGCCAAGAAGAACAATGTATGAACCCTTTTGTCCTGTTCAATAGTTTGTTCTAGATTTGGAAGTTACCAAGTGGGGTAGTTGGAAGCAAAAATGACAGCTTGATGTTGAACAGGGTGTCCCAAAATTCTCCATGTGATGTAGTGATGTTAGAATGAAATTTGATTGCAGCACCAGTTCAACATAGGGTTGAAAACCATAGACTAATGAATTTGTTTTGAGGCTGTATCTCTCCCTGCCATGCCTTTCAAACTGTGTCTGCACATGATTTGATTTGAAGCATTTGCAGTGTTGTTCCATGTTTTCCAAGCCAGGGTCTTAACTGTGGCTGTTGAATGATGGTGTTTGCTTGTTTTTTGCAGTGCTGGAGTATGCAGAAGGGGGTTGGATATTTGAAGGTTCAGGCCCAACAGGTGGGATTGGAGAGGCTGTTTCTCAAAGATATCTTCGGGATGTGGTGGCTGGGCTTATGTATCTCCATCAACATGTAGGGTTTTGTTTTACCAATCACAACAGTAATACAGCACTTGTATAGAGTGGCATGCTTTCTATGGCAAATCTTTGGGGGGCCAATTGAAACCTTCCTGTTGTCTGTACAAGTTATATGTGGCCCAGCACAGTTACTGGTACATTGGCACACTAACTGCTTTCAAGAATGGGAAAGTAGAACCACTTAAGTATGCTTAAGTAACCTCCAAGGTCAATTTCTGAATTTGAGTTAGAGTTCTATCTTGGATTCATTTGGGAACTGAAGTTCTTACTGGAGTAAAGAGCAGATGTCATAAAAGCACCACAGAGATAGTCAGGTTTGTTGCTGTCTCCTTTTTATGGTACTTGCAGGGTTGAATGGCAATTTCTTGTCAGGGCTTTAAGAGCTGATTCAATGTTCTGTTTGCAGAATGTCATTCATGGCGATATCAAGCCTGAGAACCTGCTCATTGGTGGTGATGGGCGCATAAAAATCTGTGATTTTGGTGTCAGTTGCCTGTGTGAGGTTTGTTCCCAGATTGCACTTGTGTGATATATTTGTCTTCCAGTGACTGTGTTGATGGGGTAATGTAAAGTGTCTGAATCTGAAATGTCAGAAGAGAAGTGACAATCTTGATCTAGTCTGGATCATGGTCCATTGTATCCTGATCAGTGTCCTGTAACAGGATGGACATGCTCCAATCATTTCAGCCACATGTCAGCTCCATCAATGCTAACATCAATAAGTGTGGTTAGGCTATTTAAATTTTTGACACATTTTCTGTTCCAAAATTTCAGTTCTTGACCCAGAACTAGATCAACAAGTTCTGTTGGAGCGAAAAGTATTGAACATGGATGCTGATTTCTGGTCATCCTAGGAAATACTTTTGGATCGCAGGATGCGTCTTGTTTGAGGGGCTGCTTTGAATTCACCTTGTTGTTTGGAGCTAAGAACCATGGATTTTGTGTACAGGATGACAATGATGAAATTGGAAGATCTCCTGGCACACCTGTTTTTACAGCACCAGAATGTTGCTTAGGTAAGCAGAGAACTCTGGCTTTCATCATGTATTCTTACTTTGCAGACATTCCTCATCACGCATAGTGTGACAAAGTTGGACTTTTATTGATTTTTGTTGCATTTGAACTGTTGCATTGAGGGAATTGCAAGATCAAGGACTGCACCTGAATTCTAACATTGGAGAGTTGAGTGTGTATAGGTTTGACATATCATGGCAAGGCTGCAGATATCTGGGCTCTTGGTTGCACCCTCTATTGCATGGTGTTGGGATGCTATCCGTTTAAAGGAGAGACCCTGCAATCTACTTATGAGAAGGTCCTATATGATCTGTTTTCTTCTACTGTTGGACCACCGGCCTGGTTGGGATACTGCTTTCACATTCAAGCTGAACATAACTTTGTGATCTTAATGAGTTGGCCTTTCAGGCCTACCTCTGCAAAAAGAAGGATTCATGGAAATTTTGCATCAAATTAGACACTACGTAACTGCAGTGAGTTCATGTTGCAAGCCAAATGACTCATGTTTTCTTCTTGCTGTAGAGCTGATGATGAGAACTTACTGATTTTGCAGATTGTGTATGATCCATTATATCTCCCTGAGGACTTGAACCCAGACCTTGCTGATTTGCTAAAAGGACTGCTTTGTAAAGGTTTGATGTTAAATATAGCTGCAATCTCTTTCACATTACTTCATAATCTTTAAGAGCAGTGGGCCATATTACCAGTAATTTGAGTCTGAATATGTTTGTATTTAGATGTTCTAGTTTCCTGTTTCTGGAATCATTCTTGTAACATGTTGCTAACAGGATTTGTTTCTGGTGGGCACAGATCCAACACAGCGGTTCTCTCTTGAGGTGGTGGCCAATCATCCATGGGTAGTCATGGGCTATGGGCCAGTTGACGAGGAGTAGTAGACAGGTAAGTTATCTAGGTCTGCAAAAGCTCATTCTTGAGAAAGTGGTGCCTGATATTTGGAACTACTTAATGTTGTGCTAGAATCTTGACTTCCCTTTTATGAGTGCAAGGGAAATATTGAAATACTAAAGCTCTGAAAGCAACAGGAAGCCTGGGGAAAAGTAGCTTCTCTGGATCAAGTTGAGCAGTATATTGCCTGCATTCTAGTAGGATTTGATTGTGACTTTGTGATGCAAACAAAGGGTTGTGTATAGTGTAGGTGCTCAAGGTTGGGAGCATCTGAAATCATGCAAATGCAAGTATTTTGCAGAAAGTTTGTACTAAATGCAGTGAGCCTTAGAATCTCAACTTTTTCTGAATTTTGTAGTTGCAGAATTTTCATTCTTGAACTCAAAAAGAAGGAAACTCTGAGATTTTATTATGTTATTAAGTCTGAATCAATTATTGTGGAATGCTCCTTTTAAACAATTGCCTGCAAACTGGAAGAATCTGATCCTGTTTTTCAGCTTTCTTATGTAGCGATGTCTTGTCAGTTCACTGGTAAGCAAACCAGGAAACTTCCCTTGTTTGATGATGCTGACTCCAGGAATTTGCAGTAGTACATGCAGGGATCTGAAGGATTGAATGAGAGATCCATTCATGAAGTGGGCATGCTAAATCATGCTTAGCACAAAATCAGGTGCCTGTCAACTATGTACCTGTATAGAGCAGAGTTCAAAAGTGCAGTTCATCTTTGTAGTGTGTTGCTTTCCATCTGAATAATCTTGAGATTATCCTGTGATGACCCCCTCCTGTATTTGCTACTTGGTTGGACTTGATTATTCATTGGTCCCTTTTGATTGACAGCATTGCACAATATAGCTTAGTGAACAACTCTGACAAGTCTTGCTTTGTGTCCAGCATGTGAATAGAGTCTTTTTATAACCTTGACAAGATGTCAGGTCCAAGTTCTTGTGCCATGCATTCATGCTGCCTAGCTTCATCCATGGTGTCTTTTATGGGTGATTTAAAAAAAGTTATTGTTCTTGTGAAGAGGGCATATAGAAGTCTTCTCCTTGTGTGCACTTGCCTTCCATACACTTTTTGGAAGGCTCTGCAAGGTGATTCAGTTTTGAGTTATTCTACTAAAATGACCTTCCAGCAGTTAGGGAGAGAAATGGATTATCAAATTACTCAGGATATACTATGCCCAAAAGCACTCCCTCCATGGGCTCTTCAAACTACTTGATATGTGGGTTGAAACTTTCCTGGAGTATGCATGGAAAAGAGAGGACTGTGAAACAACTCAGGGTGCTGTAGAGCCCTGTTTAAGTAATACCAGTTCAAAAGTTCTCCAGGTGGTGCAGTTTTGACTCATTCTCCTGAAGTGAGAGAAGGGTGATGTGGTCATTACAGTAATGAATATCAGGCTACAGTGAATGGATGTGTGTGTGATTTCAATGTGTGACATAGTTGTCATTACAATGAGTTTTAATTCTTTGTTTGGGTAATGTCCTTTGTGTTTGATAGGAGCTGCTGGGCCCACCATCAAACCAACAGCGGAGGCCTCAACGAAATTGGACATAGGACCACCAGCTGGTCATCACCTAACTTTCCTGCTGGAGCATCAGTTGCTTGCTTGTGGGCTGCAGTGTGAAGACTTGTAGTAGCAGCTGAAAGTAGTTTCCCAGATTTGGCTCATACAGTTTTCAATGGTCTCAGTACCTTGTGGTTTGTACATTAAATGGCCAGATTTGACCGGTGCCAATAAATTAAGAACCTCTTTGATATGTCATACAATTTGCTAGCAGATTGAGATTGTCAGTTAGATCCCTGAGTGCATACAGAGGTATCCTGTGTTATTTTGTCTTCAATCCCACCTTGTTGAAAATTGGATTCAAAGGTTTAGATTGACATAAATTTAGAGATGCACATTTTGTGACAAATTCTCTCAAAATGGTTTATGGAACCATGAAGCAAAAGGACAGTTTTTGAGGTAGTTGACTATCTAGATGACAGCCTTTTGAGGTCAGGTGAGACTCATCCTGCACAAACTCAGCCCTGCTACACAAAACCAAAGAACGTTGGCCTTTGTTTTTTTGAGCCCCATGTTCTGTATCAAGATTCTCAGGATTTATCAATTGAGTTTAGGAATGATTCCTATCAATTAATACAAATTTCTTTACATTATTATGTTTGCAGCAAGATGACTCTGCATGAGCTTGTGGTGCAGTGTTCCAGACAAGGCCAAATCTGATTCAGGGTTGGTAGACACTGATGGGCATGTTGGAGCCTCTAGTCTGGCCAGTTTTGAGACTGAAGTTTTTGCCAATTCATATCTTTGGCATTTTTGGCATTTTAGTTTTGTTAAGTCATACCTAGGTGGTTGCAGCATTTTTTATTGTGGTGGTGGTGTTTTTCCATTTTGTGGACCAAAAAATGTCCCATCAACATTAACAAAGGATTTTTTATTAAAAAAACCCTAAATTTGCTAGATTTTGAATTTAACAAAAAAAAAAAACCAGATTTCTACCTTAGGCTCAAGTAGGTTGCCACAATATAGAAGGATTCTGATAAAAATTTACTGTGATATTCTGTTATGTACCCAACTGTGGCTAAGTCTTGTTATTAATGATTGTCACTCTAGCAACATTGAAAAATTGAAAAAGATTAAAAATCACTGGGTGGTTGAACACTTGTAATGCACATTACAACTTGTGTACAACTTGGAGTTAATGAAAGTTAGTAAGTTGTAATACTTGTTATTGGCAATGGTTCTTGAACAAGTGTGAGATTGTCACTGCTCTTCATACCGCTAGTAATTCTTCCCTTCTCAATCTTCAATGCTTAGAGCACTCCACCACAAACTGTCATATTCCCTCTGCAAAATCAAGAGTGGACAAACTTATGACAGTTTGGAGCTATGGTGCCCTAATGCCACAACCTCATGCCACAAAGCTCACTAAACAAATTCCAAAAAACTGTCTAAACACAGCTTTGATCTCAAAGACCCAAGTTGTAATGCGCATTGGGGTTAGGATCAACCTCATTCTGCCCTTCCTCCATCTAGTTCTCAGCCAATATTCGCCTAGTATCCTTGGCACCTTCTGAATTCTCCTACAATTCTTGAAGCTCCTAAGTGGGGCTAAAGACAGCTACCACCACTGATAGTTCCTCACATACCAAGAATCATGACAAAATCGCACAAGATTGTCACCTTCATGTTGTTGAGTGTCTTTTGCAACTTCTTCCCTTTACATCTCACAAAAAATTGGTTCCAACCCTTCACATTAGGCAATCCTTTCTGCACAACCTCTCTCATGTTGCCTATCTCTCTCATTGTTGTTACTACTAAGAGTCGCCCCTCCAGCCACAAAACACAAGAAAATCTCATGTGGAAATAATGTGGAAAACCCACAGACTTAAAACACGACACCCACAACTTCTTGACATTGCTGAGTACTCATGGATTGCTTGAAGCTTTGAAAGCCTGTAATGATGATGGCATGATCAAGTTGTTAACTTCTCTTCTGACACTTTGAATCACGAGCAATCTACTAGTGCTAGGACTATAAACAAAACACATGACTTGCCTGCTTGCTCATGACTCACAAATCAGCGAAGAAAAAAAGTTGCACCGTAGAGGATCCACACATGCACATTGCTCTCTGCTCACTCACAAAACTCACACAATAGACAAAGAAAAGCAAAAACACATGTGGCTCATGATGTTGGGGCAATAGGTGACAATGGTACAATGAATGTTGTTGTTGGAGTGGGGAAGAACAACGGTGGGGTGAATGAAATATTGATGATGAGGGTGTTAATAGTGCGGTCCATTGCGGTGGGGATTGCAATGCCACTTCTTTCCTTAGCTTGCCGTTGTAGGGCCATTTAAGTCATTGCGGTGGAGATGTTTTTGATGGGGAGTTGTTCTTCGACTTAAAGGGGAAAATAAAATTGGTTTGGTCCTGGTTCTTCAATTTTGTGTATGAAGATTTCTTGATACATATGAAACTTATTTATGTGTTCAGTATGGACCATGACAACCTTAGGGACAATTCGGCTGAATTGATGAACAAATTTTTGTGACTAGAAAAGGCTTCTTCAATGGTTAGAGGTGACTAATTTACTAGAGTTGGGCTTGTGTGGGTTTTACCAACGTAAGGGCCCATGTCAGACAGAGTTGAATGTGGGTTTGATTCCAGCAAAGCCTGTGGTAGCTGGAAAATAAAGTGGGGGCGGGGTTTTAAAAAATAGAACAATTGCCACAATGGGCATTCAAGCTTTTGAAATGCTTGATGACTAACACAAAAGAAAAAATGCATTCTATAAGGTGTTCTCCAATTACAATAGAAAACTTAGCATAGGTCTTTAAATTGTTTGTGGTGTTTGAAATCTAGGAGGTGGGCCTATCTTAAGAACATTCCAAAATTCAAGGTACATGTCACAAGGCAAGTACCTAGTTAGACAACGGAAGGTTTTGAAAATCTCTAATGGTTCAAAAGGTGGGTACCAGTGTTGGGCAGTTCTCTAGTTTTTCTGAGAATTGCCAGGTCCGTGTAGTAGAATGTTTTGAAAGACCTGACCTAGTTCTTTTTTTAAAATTTATTTTCATCTTTTAAAGACCACCCGGGGTTTCAAAAATTTGTAAAAACTAATTTCACCTGGGTTTCAAAGCATTGGTTCTCACACATCTTATACCAATTGGTTTGCAAGCTGGTTTTCACATACTGGTTTTTATAAATTTTTATTATTTTTAAATATTTATTTTTAACGTTTGAAAATATCAAATTGCACAAAAAAAGTTAAATTTTAAAATTTTATTTTCAACATTTTATATGTCCACTATTTCATCTTGTTGAAGCAAGCCTTCAATATTTTCTAACTCCTCTTCAAAGCCTAAATCTGCCAAAATAAAATTTTGTTATCTATCTGAAAATCAACCTATACATTTACAAGCTATTGAAAGAAACATTAAAAAAAGATGCAATGTGTTGAAAAAATACACAATGTAATTGTGTAAATGAAATGTAATGTGTAAAATTAAATGCAAAATATCCAAATAATTCTTGCACATAACAAACAAACACATTTTCAACCAAAATTTTCCAAAACAACATGGATAATAAAAAAATTCATCAACAAACAAAGATTGAAAAAAAAACCTCACCTTCCAAGTTTGGTCTAAGAACTTGAATTTGGATAGCTCCTTTCACATTTGCAAAAAATTAAAAGGTAAGTATTAATCTAAAATAGGAGTAGGAGCAGTAGTGTTGAGCAAGGAACAAGGAGCAACAAAAGGAGCAACATCATGGTGTAGCAAAGAGGTACTTGAACAAGCAAGAGGAGTAGCAACATTGAGCGTGTTGAGTAAGGAGTAGCAAAAGGAATAATAGTGTCAAACAAGGAACAACAAGAGGAGCAATGACATTGAATGCATTGAGCAAGGAACAACAATGTTGAATGCATTGAACAAGGAACAACAATGTTGAACGCATTGAACAAGGAACAATAAGAAAAGTAGCAATGTCGAGCAAGGACTAGCAAGAAGAGCAATAGCATTGACTAAAGAAGAGCAAGGCATAGTAGGAAGAACAAGGTGTAGCAAAAGGAGTAGTAGCGTTAACCAAAAAGGAGCAAGGAGTAGCAAGAAAAGTAGCAACGTTGAATGCGTCAAGCAAGGAGCATCAAAAGGAACAACAAGAAGAGCAATAATGTTGACCAAGGAAGAATAAGGAATATAGCAAAAGGAGCAGCAAAAGGAACAACAATGTTGACCAAAGAAGAGCAAGGAGTATAGCAAGAGGAGGAGCAATAAAAGTAGTAGCATCAACCAAGGAGGAGCAAGGAGCAGCAATGTCAACCAAGGAACTTGAACGTCAAGTAAGGATTACTAACTACTAACCAAAGTAACTAATCAACATACATAATCTAAGCAATAAACAATAAACACAAAGTGAGAAATAAAGCTTGAAATATTTGTTTTATATCAAGTGGCAAGCGTCACCACATATTGTGTAACCCTAAACCTAACTAAACCCTAAACTAACTACTAACTAAACACTAAACCTTATTGACTATTAACTACTGAAATAATTTTAAACCCTAAAACCTTGACCTTGATTTTTTAAAAACCTTGTCAAGGTTTTAATAAAATTTAAATATACATTTGATCAAGGTTTCAAAGGCCTAGTTCACATATTTACATAAAACCTTGTAGCCAAGTTTCATAAAGGGCATCATTCAATGTGATACCTTGAGGGTTTCAAACTAAAAACCAACTTGAAACCTTTTTTGGTTCTTGCATTTTTCTAATACCCGCCCACCCAACACTAGTGGGCACTTATATTTTTAAACCTATTGGATTTGGTTTCTTTACAATTGGTCATTTTCAAATAAGTGGAAGGTAATGCTTAATGATTTAGGTGTTTACACTTTGTGTAAATTAGCATTGACATTTTTTTTCATTTTTTCCCATGATCCTTAGTGGGTATTTGTCAAGTATCATGTGGAAAAAAGGAGGAGGAACATTTCAAAAAACAAAATGCCATTTCTAGCAAGTGTTTCACTTCTCTAAATGCTTTGCCTTTTGTGAAAGACTTGCGGAGGAAAATTTTCATTTGATAATGTACTTTTCAAATACATTAAAAAAAAATTTCGACACTTTTACAATCTCCAACAAACATTGATTTGAAAGTGTTGATTCACCTTGACCATGCATTTGCTACATGTCAAATATGTCAAGTCTATTTGTGAATTAATTACAACAACTTCATGTGATTTTTTTGGGGTTTTCTTTTTTTGATTAAAAATCTTTTGTAGGCAAAAGTGAAAATTACTCATGTAGTTTTGTTGTGGTTTGGCTTTGTTGAAAAGTTCAATAATTATTCTTTTCATGATCATTCAAATAAGCCCTCTAGAATGTATTTGTGGGATTGTGTACAAGAAATAGAAAATATGAAGTTAACTTTATGAAGTACTATGCAATGGCCTTTAGTATGATGAGCCTAGAGTGATAGGGCCCATTCCATCTAGGAATAAGGACAACCTAATACAATGAATCATCGTTCCATTGGGAGGTAGGGGTTTTTCCAAGATATGTACTAAAACAATTTATATCCAATATATTTCAAGCACATTCTCCACCATTAAAACTACACTAAAAATGGAACCAACATGTGACTATTTATCCCATCTAAAAAAAAAAGTTGGAAACATGCTTGAATGCACACACTCAAAGTAGTTATGTTAATAGAATAAACGTTGGAAGCAAACTTTGAAAATCGTAGTTTATTGTTATTATTGTTTAGTGGTGTTTGTTTGTGATATGATAATGATAAAAAATGGGACTTTGACACAATTTTGATTGTAATGTCAAATGTGGCATTAGAAATTATTGGCCATGTAACCTAAGAAGGGACTAAACTTGTAAGGGTAAACTTCAAATTAAATTCCTACTGGCACATACATGTAATTACTCAAATTAAAGTCCCACAAACAACACATGCATCCTTGACAAATCACACATGGGTGAAAACACATTACAATGATCAAAAAATGTTGTCACAAACACTATTTTTCAAAATTGTGTGTGAATTCATAACAATATATTGTAGAATACAAATATATTCCAAAAATCTTTCAAACAATTGATCAACTTGATCATGAAATACCTATTCATATATTAAAAACAACTTGATTATACCATTTCAATTCCATATGAAAGTTCCACTCATGTGCTTTCACAAAAAATGTTGGATAAAGTTTTTTCATTCAGTGTAAATGTTTGAAAAATTAAAAGATTGTTGAAAAATTACTTTCCTTTGAAAGATAACAAAAATTGTGTTAAAGGCCTCACATCAATAATTCATTTAATGTGTATTTCAAAACACTAGATGAAATGAAAGACAAATTGCCCCAAAATAATACAAATGTATTTTGTTTAAAAAAAATTCTTGTTGAGGTTACAATCCACCCCCCCCCCCGCCTTTGTTCCCCAATAGTTTGTTTTCACCCACCTACTACAAGTATAAAAACTTATGCCCTTTTGGGGTAGGATTGCTCACATGTTTAAAACTTGATCTTTATGTGGGCTACACCCAAATGAAAGCTCATCACACACACCTAAAGACCTCACCTCATGGGGATTGCTCACCAAACTTGCATAAATTCCATCTTTTAAATATTATCATAATCAAGGCCTAGAAAGGTATATTATTTATTTCTTATGTTTACTCATCGTTTTATTCATTGGTTGTAATGTTATTATTTACAACTTCTATTTTTAGTAACCCATTTTGATGTTATGGATCTTATAAATTGAAAGCAAACTATGCAATATTTGTGAATGTGAGGTCTATTTAATTTTTTAAATGTTAAATGAAGGCATGTATACACATATTGTGTTGCCCATTTTTTAATAGTAAAATGGGTGGACTTTAAACAATGTAATTTTTAGTGTAGGGCAATTCTTAACTTTTATGATGAATCTTCAATTCCAAGTTTTTAAAAAAAAGAAAAGGGCTTGGCTTTAGTTCCAATTCCACACATAAATGAAACTTGAAATCCAATTCTAGATTTGGTTTTTCATTTTGTTTTTAGTTTAGATTTTCAAAATCAAATTCAATCTCGGTTTGGTTATTGGTAAGCTAGATCAAAAGTGGTGGATAATTATCATTTAACCTTTAGTTAACCTTTAATTCTAATGTTTTTTTAAAAAAATTTAAATTTTGGTTTTGGTTTTGGTTTTGTTTCCACATATAAATCGAATTGAGAACCTAGTTCCAATTCTAGTTATATTCCCCAAACCATATCAATTATAAAACTTGATTCCAGTTTGGTTTATATTAGTTGAAACTAAAATTGGAGATTATAACCCACCAAATTGGTTATTCGCTTAACATTTCAAGTTTCCTTCTAGGTCACATTGTTACCCATGGTATTTCTACTACCTTTTTACTTGTAAAAGTTAACTTCCTTTCTATTGTCTAAATCTTTTACAAAAATGCCCACCCACCTTAGATCTATGACAATTCTTGCCCCATACAAATGAGCAGAAGAGGGGATTTGTTTTTCCTACCCATGATATTGACTTAGACTCCACCCATGGACCTTGCCACCTTTCATCCACTTTTCACACCCACTTCTTTTTGTCATTGATAGTTCCTTCATGTTAATCATATATATAAATTCACTTAGTATGTCTGTTTGTGACGGTGGGCCAGCACGGGCGGGCTGGGCACGGGAGAGGTTCAGGTTCATCCACAACAAGTTCAGGCATCCAGTGGATGGATGGTGCACCGGTGGGTGCTGAATCACTCTGGCCCAATGTGATCCGATGGAAACCGGTGTTTAATAGCAATTGGAAAAATATAAAGAACCGTCGGGTTCACACTATGGTCTCACATAATATATGGAACCTATTTTCCTTCCTACCTACCTACCTATGTATGAGACCTATGTATGAACCAGTGTTGGTTCCGGTTCTTTGAATTTTTTTCCCCATAATCAAAGAATCACCGGTTCCGGTTCTTTCAAAAGAAGAACCAGAGGTTTTATGAAAGAACCGGTAAAAAAGCGCACTGGTTCTTAGACTTTCTTTTTTTTCCTGAAAATTTGGGAACCGTGGTTATATAGCCACACCGATTGTTTGAAAATTTTAAAAAGCGACCGCTAGGTGAGTGGTGCATACCCGGTATGATAACCGGAGGGCATCTTTCACTGTTGCACTGCATCAATGCTGTGCCGTGCCTTGCAGGCACGGGTTACCACTAGTATGTACTAACGCTTGAAACCATATGTACAAAAATTATTGTGACCTTTTGACACAAATTGATGCTTTCACAACTTGCAAGCATATGCAGCCTAATAACCAAGGGATCAAATAAAAAGGTATTTGAATTTTGAACACTCTTACCAAGAATGCAAGATAATGAAATAGCAATCAAATTATGGGGTGTGAGAATCTAGACCATGTTACAAGAGTGCAAGCTAAATTCTAAGGAGAGTCAGAAGGGTACATAATACATGAAGAGTGGCAGCAAACAAAAGAAAGAATTGAAATGGTATAAACCAGTTCTGGCCAGTTATTGGAAAAATGACTAGCACTCAATAAGGGTTCAAAGGTAGCTTATCCGTGTATGCAATGTTGGGCGTGAAATGGATTAAGAATCACATAGAGACCCTACCTCTCTGGTCTCTAATACTGTGTAAAGACTTGACAAAACTTTTATGGGTCATATATTGCTTTAGTGAAAACCAAAAACTGACGTGTACCCAAGTCAATGTTTTCTCCCAATAAGTTCTTGAATCCTTCAACATTAAAACTTTTGGTTGTCACTTTTCATTTGGCTACAGCTCTCCAATTTGAGCTCCATTTTCAGTTTCTCTTTTAGCTTGAACTTGATTGGTGTGAGTTGGCAATTATGCCTGGGAAATGAAGACTTTTTCTTTTGGGGGTGAGGGAGGGGGAAAAGGTTTACTTACCTTGACATTATAGTAGGTGGTTCTAAGGTCAGGCATCAAATCAGGTACTTCAAAATCAACCCTTGTGTAACATATGGATAAGTTATAAAAGCAAACTGAAGAAATTGGTAACAAGGAGTTATTGTGTAGACAGTAATTAACAAAAGATTGCAAGTGAATGAGCCACATGATCAAATGCTATATAAACTTTTAATCACTAGGAGAGCAAGGGAACAAGTAAATGTATGGATGAACATATGAGATGAAAGGGGTAAGAATGAAAGGAAACTTAAGTTAATAGAATAAGAGAACCAAGTAATGAAGAATTAAATAGTTTAGCTACTTGGAGGAACATTTTTTTTTGAATTTAAAATGTATATGAGTAAAAATGTAAGGTCCCATATATTGGTTGGTTAAGTAGAAAATATAATTCGATTTGAGTTTAAACTGGATATTGGGAACCACTTCCTTAAGGATTGCATCCTAAGTGAGTCTTAAAAAGCATAATATTTTATAAAATATGTTTAAAATCATGATTTACAAATCACTTTTTCAATTTAAAAATTTTTATGACTCAAAAAACATCCTTATATATTTTTGGCTAATTACTTGAACCATGTATAGAAATCTGACAAATTTCAAAGATTTTTTGAATTTATTTTGAATTTAGACAAATTTCTTCAAAACATTGAATTGAATTTGCAACATAAAGGTTCCTAAATTCTCACTGAAGAAAGACATATCACTACAAAATTTTAAAAAAACACTTGGATATCTATGTTGTTAATTGGGGGGGAGACTCATAGGAGGAGTTTTAATTGTCAATTAGAACTAAATCTTCTAATTTCAACAGACTGCAGTAAATATATGATAGGCTTTAATTTGATATTATTCAGAAAAGCGCCATGTTTTTTTAATATTTGGGAAAGTAGAAGTCCCAAGGTAATATTTGCTTTGGGCTTCAATTAAAGGCCAGCATTGGCCAAGTTGCCAGAAAGGACAAAAGGAAAGAAGAGTCAGAAGCCTTCTTGAATGACTTATGGACTCTATGAGAAACCAAAGTGCTTAGTAGCTCTGCTTCCAAAGTGTCTTAATTTTGCCAAAATAGAGTGGTCCATGGAAGACATATTTACCTTTTTTCACAAGGCTTTAAAAAAGAAGAAGTAATCATGTACACTGTTTTTCTAAGCTCAAACAAAATGGTTTGACAGGCTCTTTCTACACTTTTACAAAAACAGAAAAGAGAAAGAAACAATGAAGGAAAGGTTTTTATGAAAAGAAAGAAAGCTTAAATAACAAAGATTAAAACCACAACTTATGTGGCAAAGTGAAATTTATTCAATTTCTTCACTTTTGGCCTTGGTTACACCTAAAATCCTCTCTTTTGCATTTGTCTAGTTAATTGCACACCTGCATATATATGTATATTCACTCTAATTACGATTCCTGTTTTTTCTGTTGTCCTCTGTTCCTTGTCTTTCCATTGGATAGAACATTTGGTCATGGAGCTACCTGCTGCTTCCCCCAGTTTTTTTCAAAAGAAGAAATCAAAAGAACAAAAGAAAGAAAAAGAAAAATAAAAGAAAGCAGCGACGTCCGGATGCTTTCAATAGGTTAAATGAATGGTTTAAGCACTTTTACGTGGTGGCTGGCAGCATGGGACTCCGCGACTGGTTTTTTGTAGAGATTTCTGGTTCCAGTCTTCAAAGACCCATCCACGACTGGTTATCTAGATTTCTAGTTCAAGTCTTCAAAAATTGATCAGCCACTGCTTATCTAGATAGCTGGTCCCAGTTTTCAAATACTGATCAACGACTGCTTATCTAGATTTCTGTTTGCTGTCTTCAGAGACTTGCTGTCTAGACTAATCAGCTACTGGTTATCTAGATATCTGGTTCCCGTCGTGGAAGACTGATCAGCTACTGTTTATTCTAGATATCTGTTTCCAGTTTTCAGGGACTGATCAGAGACTGCTTATCTAGTTATCTGGTTCCAGTCTTCAAGGGCTGATCACAGAGACTGCTTATCTAGATATCCGTTTCCAGTCTTCAAGGACTGATCACAGAGACTGCTTATCTAGATATCTGTTTCCAGTCTTCAGGGACTGATCAGACACTACTTATCAAGATATCTGGTTCCAGTCTTCAGGGACTGATCAGCGACTGCTTATCTAGATATCTGGTTCAAGTGTTCAGGGACTGATCAGCGACTGCTTATCTACGTGAGTGATTCCAATCTTCAGGGACTGATCAACGACTTTTTATGTAGATTTCTTTCAGTCTTCAGGGACTGATCAGCTGTCTAGATATCTGGTTTCAGTCTTCAGAAACTGATCAGCGACTGCTTGCTCAGCGATCTCTGGTTCTCGTCCTCAAAGACTGATCAACGATTTCTTGTCTAGATATCTAGTTCCAGAATTCGAAGACCGGTCCGCAACTGCTTATCTAGGGTTATGGTTCCAGTCCTCAAAGACTGATCCTGAACTGCTTATCTAGATTTCTGGTTCTATTGTCTCCAAAGACTGATCAGCGACTGCTTATCTAGACTTCTCGTTCCAGTCGTCAAAGAATTGATCAAGGATTGACGACGCGGCATGCAGCAAGGCACAACTAGCAGCTGGATAGCCATTAAATCGTGGCCTGCCTGCATTAACAAGGTGTTACTAGACTTATGATACTTATGGACCGGTTTGCAGCTCTCATGGAGTCGTGTTAATCAATTTGTGCAATAGATTAAGTAATTGTGCGATCTCACATAAATCATGAACAAAATTGTAAGAGAATTAATGAATTTATTAGCTAGGGTCTCATGGGTGGTAGTTAGTGAACTACAATTGTGTCGTTGAATGGTATTTATTAGCTGATCTAGAAATTTGCGGTTATAGTTCCTCGGAAGTAGCTGCAGCAAACCTGAAATTTGTAAGGAATTTCATGCGTTATGATTGTCTCTTATCGAAGGAAAAGTCTTCGAACTAAGTTACATTGTTCTGTAATCACAATATTCTTATGTAGGTTACACGGCCTTTTGCAAGATCGAGCTATCTTCTGGGAAAAGCTAATCTGTCACAAGATTAATATATTTCGTTGGCAACTTAGTTTCATGAATTTTCGGAGTACTGATCAGTTCGTACTTGACGTCTTGCAACTTCAACTTCATGAGTGTTATAAGCACCGCCTGATGACCAGCTTGGCCTAAAACATCCAGCCAAGGCTTAGATATGTAATTCACAACGTGGACATACAACTTTGCAGGTATCTCCATCGGCTTAGGCCTAGCTAGGGATTGAGATATGAAATCCAGGTTATGCAATATTGCTCTTCGACGTCATGACAGCCGTGGAGTCATGCAGCTTGCAAGGATCTTCAGAGGATTCAAGATGAGCTGGTCATATTGAAATTGCTATTTGCTTCAAATCAGCTACGACTTCCTCACGACATACTAAGAATTGGTGACAAGTTGTGAACTGAAATCTGGAAGCACATTGTCCGGAACTTTCCTCACATACGGAGCCCGGGAGCCCTAAAAAGGTAATGTAGGAACCGGCTTGCTAGCTCTCTGGATTCTTGGGAGGATCAATCATCATCAGACATGAAGAAGAAGCCTGCAAGGAAGTTGTCATAAAGATCGTACAAAAATCCGAGGGATAAATATTCCTAAGTTTCTGAATAGAATCTCGCTAGCTAGGACCTTGCAAATACACCGAGGCATCCGGAACCAATTTGCAAGGGTAGTTCCGACAAGGTAGCTAAACAGCAACGGAGTGAACAAAGATGATCATCAAATCGACAAAAAGAATTTGTTTAGTAATCCGACATGCTGGTGATAGCCAGTCACCTTTAGCTCCTGAAACTGTAGCTCGCGATCAGCAAGTGACAATGGAATCTTGCGAGGAGCTATCTGCAAGTTGAATGTTGTTATGCTCAGATCTGATACTCATGTGTTCTCATTGAACATGGTCGAGGAACAATCAAACTTCCATGTACCAATGATCAGTTCAGAGACAACAACGTCCTAGCCCTGCTGATTTGAAGAGAAAGCGCAGAAGCCGTTCATCATGATCAAAGAATACCCTGAACTGCAAAATTAATTGCAATTCTGCTCTACCCTCGCTGTGGACTGCCCATTAAGCTCGGGACTCTTTTGCTGTCAGTTACGACATGCTAGTGAAATATGGTCACGGGGCTAAAGGAGAGCTCTAGCCGGGCTGGGTGAGCACACTAGCCGGGCTGAATGGGCACCCTAGCTGAGTCTAAGCCCGGATTTGATATATAAGGGTTTTGGGAGATTCTGACGAACACAGAAGAAACAACATAAGTAAAATGCATCAAGCCATAAACCGGACCTTTCTATTTCGCTAACTAGTGCATCATAACATGAGAGATAGTATCCTTCTAACAAATAGGGAGCTAGCAAGCCCTAACGACACGAAATAACCGCGCGGAGGCTAACAGGAGATCTTGAAATGAAATATCTCAAACTGTAGAATCCCAAACTGAAGATCTATGACGGCCCCAAACCTCCTAATTAGCGAATCATGAGAGGCAGCAGCAGCTCCAGTTGCAAGTTGTAAATCCCTAATTCCATAGCATGTCTTGCACATGCATGCGAGCTGCTGCTGCTGCCGGTCCAGCCTCTAACTGTGATCACATGATAGACTAGATTGAACACGATCGACCTAGTGTTCAAGCTTTCTTGTAGACCACTCTAATTCGATCAGGTCCAGCTCGTGATCACTATTTCAAAATCAGAACCGTGATGGATGGGTCACAGCTGCAGAAACAAAGTTGTCGATCACTTGTGTAGCTACAATAATTGCAAAGCCTAATTAGCATCGGCGTGGCCAGCAGCAAATTGTTGGGGGAAACATGAAAACTATCGGGTGATGCTGCGGGACTAGCTGGGTAACTCATGAGATCCTTGCTAGAATTTATGGGCTTCTAATGAAACAGTGACATGAAAAATGAGCAGTCTTGGTTAGTAAGAAAGGCGCTGCGTTGCGGACTCGACTGACTCGACTGTGGTGGCTAGTGAGTGACGAAATCAAATTACTCGACGACTTAGCATGTCGAGTACGAGCTAGCAGCGGCATTCACTTTCGGGATCGATTTTGAACATGCTCATGATTCAACGATACTGCAGTTCAGAACTAGTATACAAAAAACATTGAGAAGTGCTTGATCTCGAACCTGCAGCGTCGCCAGAGCGTCTGGACCAGCCGAACAAGCCAAACCTGAAGATCATCAGGATCTGTTGTGATTACTGGTGGGACTGATTCCTCCTCCCCTTGACAAATTGCTGCAGGTTTCCTCTTGTTAAGCAAGTTGAAACGTCTGCAGCAGCTCTGAATTTTTCTGTATTTCTAAAGATCTGTGGCTTCCACTAAGCATTGGTGCAACAGCATTGGCGATGATCCATGCATGCAGGAGACTACTTGGACCTTCTGAGAAGAGAATGAGCAAGAGCTTGAAGCTCTCCGTCGTCCGGTTGATCTGAGAGTTGTGTTCCTCCACTCCTGGGCTTCTCCAATGACTCCACTAGGCCTTGATGTGGCAGAGGCTCCAACGTGTTAGAAGGCATGCCGTACTGAAACTCATGCTGCATGCCATGATACGGTCTACTTCCCTCCTCTTTTATTCTCAAATAGTTCTGTGCAGCCGCTGCTGCAGAGCTTGAGCCGCTGGGCAGGGACATAGATAGAGCAGAGGTTGGAGGCATGTTTAGCTCCGACTGCTCAAACTGCTGCATGTAAGCCGCTTGACTGGCTGCGGCCGATAAGCCTCCCATTTGTTGATGCTGTTGATGTTGCTGTTGAAGCTGGTGGGCTGTGGCGGCGTGCCGATCCGCTAGCTGTGCTTGAACCATCGCTAACTCCGCTTGCAAACTTGCCACCTGCATGATGAAAATTCCCTATTTCATTGCCACTGTTGCAGCGTTCTGGTTACGAGGTCAATTCATAGCCAGCTCGATCGGCCGCACATTTCTCTATTTGGCCTAACCGACGCCATTAATTATAACTAGAGTCTCTAAGAACAGACATGATCCATATCAGAGTTGATCACTTACGGAATCCTCAGACATCCAGAATGTCATACAGATAGGCCAATTCCACCCTTAGACGTGATGCATTCGGATCTGACCGGCGGTTTGCCATTGACATTCTAGGCGCATTCTCGTGCTGAACCATATTAATCTTCGGGGCCTTCTTTGCCCATTCTCTTACTACACTAATAGTCTAGTTTACATTCCGATTCGCATTCCTCAACACAAGGTTTGTCCTTCGGCATTGATTTCAGTTGTCTGTGTGCACCCACTGGGTCAGGAGCTTAACCTTCCCTCGTCACCGGTAAAGGAAAATAAGCGATGACTTGAGGAAAGAAGTGGTCGGCCTTAAACCACAGATAGCTCCTATGATATATTGAAGGTCCAGACTGATCTCCTTCGAAGTTCTAGAAGTCAAAAGTCCTAGTCAAGGCTTCATTAGAATGTGTATTGAACGAGAGGAGTTCAGGATATTCGAAGTTTGGAGCTCAAGCCCAGCTTGAACCCTAAAGCATACCTTCTTAATCACCTTAAGCGAAAGACGGCACATTGAGGAAGACTAAAACACGAAGGACAGTCCCTCGTACAGAGAGTTAATGAATCCTGGACGTACTCCCTGCATACGAGATGTTTCCGTGCGGGAGATCGTTATGATCTGAGAAAGGTCAAGAGATTAATCCACCAGACAGATATATATCAATCACGGGAAATTGGAATCTACTGGATCCGTCTTCGAAATCTCCTCAATTTTGAATGCAGCTCTTGGACACCCAAAGTTTGGGCCACATCAATCTGTGGACTCTGTCTAGTTCGAAGTTTTCGTCTGAAATCTTCAAGCCCGGAACATCTGAATAGTGGACAAACTGAACTTATAGAGCTTTCAGGCGTTTCACGTTGTCATCATAAGCGATCCACAAAATCCCTGGCCCTAAAAGACAGACAGCATTTTGGAAATAATCTAGAGTCTAATCTGACGCTTAAGGCTACATCCGGAACAGCAGCAGCTGCGGAGCTAATGATATCTTCATTGAACGCAATCTAGTACAGTTTTGTTCTCTGCATCGCGTACTACAGCTGCTAGTCTCATTGAGAATGCATAGAACAGAGCTTGAAGATATGAGTCTCCCTGGATTTCATAAACTCATAACGAAAGCTTCAGACGGCTTAGTACTGCTTAGGATAGGATACTCTCAAAGCTCAGCTGGTTTCCTGGTTTTCTTGGTTAACAGTCAAGAACTGCAATGTAGATTCAAAACAGGAAGGGATTCCAGGTTTTGGAAACTTATCACTGGCTCCTCTTGGACAGGCAAAGGACTCTACTGTAAGCGAGTCTTCGAACAGTGCTCGAGGTCAAGTATACTACAAGTGCTTGGAAAACACTCAGGGTCGCGGCAGTGGTACTAGCTAGTAAAGTTTGTCTGGTTCATCTGAAGCTCCTTGAAGTTCTGAACGAGGTTTTGTACGTTTTCTAGCTTAGGCTCAAATGGCTGACAGGTTCCAAATCGGAGCTCTCTCGAAACTTAAAACCAATTGCCTCAAGGAGAGAGTGAATGTCCACGAAAGACCATGTAACCAACCGGGATCACGGAAAGAAAGAGTGTGATGAAAAGGGATATCACGTGAGCTTCCATTGAGCTATAACTTGCCGGTGTTCAACGACGAAAATCTTGTAAGTTCAAAAGCGCGAGCTCAGTCAGTAGTCAGTCGAAGAGCGAGCAGACAGAGTTGGTTAGGGTCTGAGCTTCAGCCTTCAAAGAAAAAATATGTACTCTATCCACGGGTGGCTAATCAAGACTACCTTGTGAATGCCTCCGGTCATGATACGGCTGCAATCGAAGTTCAGAAGACTTTTCTTGGCCGTGATAGTAGAACATTCACACTAGAATCTAGATCCAACAACGAAACGGAGTATCACAGCGCCGGGAACATGTACATACATGTACTCGAGTGCCGACACCATAAACAAACTGTGCGGCTTAATGGGTCTGTGACCACTCGCACAAGGAGTGACTGCAAATCCCGTCGAACGCACGAATGCAAGAACAACAACGACATGTGTTAGGATGAGACTAACGTCCCCAGGTTTAGCATTCAGTTACAGAGATTGAATTGCTTCAACGCAACATGGAGGACGGATTGCTTGTTCCTGGCGGCGGAACTTGTTGCGGCCAGATCGCTTTGGGTAATTGTGGATCTAGATATCGTGGTGCACGATTACCTGACTCGAACAAGTTGGTCAGCCAAGATCATGTATCACATATCATATAGAATCGCACATGGTGTCCAATCTCGGAGGCTTGATTGCACGGGTGCCATCCTTGTCAGAAAGACAGGCCATCCGAACGGCTGATGAATCTAGGTGCAAAGTCCCGAGAGAACAAGAAAGAGACAGAGATGATGGGCAAGCACAGTTGGTCGCAGCTTTGGGTTCGGGAGGGAGGAGCATGCTAACGCTGGGGTTAGGAGAAAGGTAGAATAAGGGTTCACCTGTTGCTGGAGAGCGAAGATGGTGGCTACGCAGCCATAGACGGGATCAGAAAGGCGCGCTTGTGCCTCGTAACTGATGGTGAGCACAGCGTCGCAACGGCGTGGCATCGGAATATGCAGAAGAAGCTTAGCTACATTGCTGGCGCCGAAGATCTTGTGAACTGCTGCAAACCGTGCCGCGCCTTGGTCTGCCCCGAAATAGGGTGCAAAGATGCAACCTCGCACGCACTTTCGTCGCAGAAACTTGCAAGCCCCGCATGGTGCTCCACTGCTCATGGACGCCGTGTAAGTTGATCCACTACCCCCGGCAGTTGCTTCCCTGCTGCTGCTCCGGGGAGCTGCTGCTGACCCTGCCCCACCTTTTGCCCTAGCGGAGCTCCTGGCAGCACTCTCTAGCGCCCCTAAGCCCGCCGAACCTATATCTCCTCCTTTGTTGCGGTCCGAAGAATCAAGCCCTCCTCGATTCTCCGTCGTCGCGGACTCTCCTTCTCGCGTCGACTTGTTTTCACCTCGATTTGGCTCCAGTTGGTAATCCGTTGCACCACCTCTCGGCCTCCACTCCTGCTCCAGATTATTCCTGTTTTGGAACGATAACCAGCTGGCTGCGTGTTCTAGTGGACGATCTCTAGACTCTCTTCCCCACGTCTCCAATTGGTCGTTCACTTTGGGATCAGATGCTTGGTTTTCGTCTGCCGGTCTTTTACCGCCTCGGCTATTGTCCCCCGTTTGCAATGATGCCTGCTGCACTGGCCACAGGTCGCGGCTCTGGAACTGGCTGCCAACCGCCGCTGCGACCTCCCGCAGCGCACTTTTGCCTGGCCCCGCCAGCCTGTTCAAGCTCTCCAGGCTCCTACAAGAAGCCGTCCTGCTCAGATGCAGATGTAGTAGTACTATGAGCGCGACGTTAGTACAGTAGATGACATTAATTTGCTGCTGCTGCTGCCACTCATGCTCAGTCGACGACCGCGCGTGTGTCTCGGTCTCGGTCTCTAGCTAGAGAGCTCTAGTGTCTGGGGTGTGCGTGTGCGATAGAAAAGATTGGGGCAAGGGCATGCACGCAGTGTTTCCAGGCACGCTTGAGTGTCGGAGAAGGAAGAAGAACAGGGGACGCCAGGCAGGCTGGCGACGCGGCCTGGATTTTCCTGCCCACTACACTACTCTTTCCGGTTGCTGGTGGCGATCTGCCCCTGGCAGCATGTGGGTCCCTTGGACTCACATCCCTCCTTCTCCGGAACCCGACGAGTACCCCCCGGGGGGCTTCGCTCGCTGACGCTCTCTTTCGCTCTTCTCTCTCTCTCTCTCTCTCCCCCTGTGTCGTCCTTTCTTCCCTTTCTTTTATTTCTTAATCCTATCACTTACTGTACAGACAGACACGCACGCACACATGACTCGGGCCAAAAAGCATTCTCAGATGCAGCAGGCGGATCATGCTGCCCTCTAGTTTAATTACTGCAGTTGCCGGAGACAGACTCAGACAGGACAATAACAATGAATTGTAAGAATTCTAACTGCCGGAAATTGCCAGTAGTTGACGGTGAGGAATGTAGTTCACCAGTAAAACTTCAGGAGGATCAGTCTGTCAGAGAATTCGGGCAACTTCGTATAAACAACGGCAGAAAACAGGCTGAAAAAGTCACCCCGCAGAGAACAGCCAATACGTCAAATGGAGGACGAGTTTACTCAGTAAAACTACGCAACAGGCAACCTACCCATGATGAATTTTGAAAGAAAAAAGCCACAACACAAGCGGAAGATTGGAGGCCCCAAATGGTGGATGATGATAATAGTGATGGATTCACTAGGGAAAGATTTTCCACGAATAAGCTTGAGATGCAAGATAGGAGGGAAGGGTGCACAGGAGGAGCCTCCACAACTAGCTAGCTAAGGGGTCCCAACGGGGGTTGGTACGCTGTACTATCTATCACTGCTAGCTAGCTAGCAGCAGCTAGCACAGTCCCGTCATATGCGGCCAGTACCGGCGCGACGACGGTTACTGGTTCCCCGATCTATCACAACAACAAAGATTGTTTAGTGTAATATTGTTGCAACTACCCCCCCTCCCACAACCCGTCAGTTTCCCTTCGCCCCAATCCCCTTTGCCCATGTACACAAAAACAAATCTGATCGGATGCAGCAGCCCACCTACAACAACAACAACAACAAAAAAGAGAAAAAAATCCTCCTTTTCTTCCATCTCCTTAATCATCCACAAAGCTATTGCCACCTGTACGAATCGAGAACTCTGGTCGATTGCCCCTCACGGCTGGCGATCTAGTGGTCGAAATATTGGCTGATCTACGCTAAGTTAGGATCAATGAACAATTACTTACCATGACCTAATTGATTTCTAATACAGATTCATGAATATGAGTATTTAGATGGGTACAATATGATTTTCTTATTGTGCTTTAAAACATTTTCCATTCAAAACAACTGTATAATCACTTTTAAATTGTTATCTATAATGTTTTTCACCCAAAAAACTGCTTAGGACGATATTTTGCACTCACCATAAAGGACTCTCACCCACAATAGTTTCTAGGACATGTTATATGGTTCAAGGACATAATGGATGCAGCAGCTACTTAACCATTAGGCCTCATGGGAAGCGACTTCTGATCACATATGATCTGATCTGATCTGGAACTTGTGAAAGTGGCCGGCGCCTGGAAAAAGCAGCTGGGCGCCGTTGGGGACCCGCCGCTTAGCTAATGGGTAATAAAATAATAGTTTCAAAATGCTATACTGCGACTACTGCCTCGCGGGCATGTCTATCTCGGGATGAGGGATTCTCCTTCCTTCCCCACCAGATATATAACTGCATGCAAGCTACTCAGAAAAAGTCAGAGTGGGAGGAGAGGGGCCCGGGGACCCCGGGGGGGGTGGAAGGAAACGTACATGGACTATGACACATGCGTTCAATTCGTCATGAAGCAGCAGAGCAGCCTAGACTTGTGTAACAGTTTGATCTTGCAGTGTCAAGTCAAAGGGGGGGGGAGGGGACCCGTTTTTCTCTGTCCTCATTTCAGCTGGACAATTTTATAATCCTCGTCGACCGCATGAACTCTCCTAATTCTCTTGACGCCACAGTAGTGTTTACACTGCTTTTGAAGGCGGGCTTGTGTGTTGGCATTTGTTTACAGTATCTAGAAGCAATAGTTTGCTTTAAGTCGACAAAAGCGGCCATCTGGATGTAGATGACCACCACCCCTCCCCCCCCCCAGCGGGCCACCCAGCCACCCAGCCCCATCACCCAAATTCTAACACTCCAAGTTTCCAACAGACACGAAATGTCGCTACACTGTTTTTTTAAGGCGCTGGTCGTAATACACATATAAATGAGATCAAATTTGTAGCGACAATCAAAAATAATGAAATCTTTTTTGGCAGATTCATTGTGATCTTCATATCTGATTTCTGATCTGAAGGGTCGGCATCGACATCCGTCTGTCCATGGGTGGTGGGTTGTATATTAGCAGCCATGATCTCAGCTAGATTTACATGGATCGTATTTAGCACATGTCCCCCCCCCCGGCAAAACATCGTTCACACTATATGGATCGATCATTAGACTAAAAGCATCTCCAGCGGTGCTCAGGATGTGACCCCGCAAAAATATTCTTTTCATATCGAAGTCTTTTTATTTTTATTTTCCAACCGCACCCATAAACTAAAACTGGGACTGCAAATAGGTGGGAGACTACTAATAGCAAAACATCTAGACCAATCATTATAATTGGCCAATCAGAAACAGGGAGCAACAGTCATATCATATTCATTACACTCTTTTCTGGTAGGTGCTAGGAGCTTTGCTGTGCATTTTATCAGCCTCGTCAAACTGTGCAAAAATGCTGGGCCAAAAGCATTTTGCTGAGCCAAACCGGCATGGTTTGACTTTTCTTCATCCAATTTTAATTTGCAGGGTCACATACTGAGCATCGGTGCAGTTGCTCTAAGTTGGAAGTTCATAGTATTTAACGTATTGTTATGTTGTAGAATAATATGGGGTGAGACATGAGATGTAGTAGGGGGCCACTGCAGCAGCGGCGAGTACGGTATAAGGTTAATCTCCATCCTCAACTAGCTGCCTGATAATCATTGACTTGATAAGGATAGACAAGAAGAAACCAAGAAAGGTGAACAGTGAATCCAAATCTGGATCTTTTTCCCAACTTAGCCCCCGTCCAACGTTGTAGGACTATTAGTAGGGCAGGTGCACAGGGCTGGAGAGAATATGTGTCACTTGTCATCCAATTACTGACCTGTTTTGAGCTGGATATTCTGGGACTCATGACAGGCTAGCTGCAGAACCAGATTAGTAGTATGAGCTAGCTAGAGATGATCACATTACTAGAGACAGAAATCGCAGAGATTAGTATACATCTAGAGATGATCACATGTATGCTCGATCGAGACACAAAGCATTCAAGCTGCAGCAACAATCCGACTCGACATATATCAAAAGGCCCGAAACCATAATATTCTTGTGGCCATAAGGCTGCATGCAGCAGTACTACTGGATATGCATATTGAGGCTGAATCACGCACTGCTGGCTGGTGGTGGTTTTGCAAATCAATTAACCCCCGATGGCAACCTTCACATAATGGATGTTGAACTCTATTCTAGAAACATGCAGCACTAGCTAGATGTTAACGAGTATGATAATATTCCAGAAAAGGTCTCATGGAGGCTCCGCCTTTTGTTTTTTTATGTACAACACCTGCACCTGTCTCGAACCTTACCCCACCACCCACTAGTTTTCTTGTTTGGCATACTCTAGTCCTCAACCTCCCGAACCCCAGCTGCTTTTTGCAATTTTGGAAAAGAAGAAAAAGGGGTTGGGGTGTGGGGGGAAGGGTAGTAGTTGAGCTAGATCTCGTGACCATCATTTATCATCAGAAGATGCAGGCTCTTGCTGCTGGTGGATCCGGCCATTTTGAGAGTTCAAATCATCTTCTCAAAAATCCCCCACGTTCAATTTGTCCGTGCACGACCCTTTCCTGGCGTAGGTTTGTTTGTTTTCTACATGTCAACGGGACGCCCCTTTTCCTTCCACTTGCTGCAACATGTCAAGAGTGGCTAGTTTCTGCCTTGCTAGTAAGGGTGTCCTTTAGGGAAAGAGCTTTTACACTTGCCACTCTTTTAATCTTTTTTTTTTAAAAAGAAAAAAAAGCATCACAGCTTGACCTTTAACTCGTCTCTCACATATCCAAAAAAAGAAAAGAAAAAGCTTTTGTACAGTGCTTTCTATCAGCATGGGAGATCATTGCAGAGGCCAATCACGCCCCAAAGAGACACAGACAATTGCACATTAAAAAGCAACTGGTGCATATACAGATAGATCATGCGCAGGCTCAGCTTGCAGCTCTGGACTTCAGCAAGAGATCTCTAGATCTTCTCTTCTCTTCTCTTTCCTCTCAAGAGTTCATGGCTGCAAAGCAGTCAGGATCATCATCATCAACTTGTCAACAAGACTCAACTGGTGCAGTGCCTGAACAGGTGCGTTAGAACTATGGAGCGAGGAAGAAAGATCTGAAAGAAGGCCATGCACACACAACTGGTGCTGGTTTCTAGCTCCATTAATGTTACCTGGGAAAGTCCCTCTTTTCACCTGCTTAATCTGCTGGTTTATTCCCATATAGGTAACTCTCCAGTTACTAGGCAACATTTTTTAATTTGGGTGAGAAATTTCTCCAGAATGCTAAAAATAAAAATAAAAAGGCAATTTTTTGGGTGGAATAGTCCTTTTTTAAAACAGAAAATCTGACCCACATTTGGACTTTAACTAATTTAGTTTGGTAGTATTTTTTAGTCTAGTTTTTAAAATATTTAAACAGGTTCTAAAAACCTATAACCATTTAATGCTAAATTCCTCTTAGGATGTTAGCCAATGACACAAAATCACTGTTACTGCTGTGGGGAAATAGTCTTCTCCAAACCACTTCTTTGGGTGGTTTTCAATTTTGAACCCAGAAGCAAAACCACAGCTCCTGGAAGCAGTTTATTATTGTTATTATTTTTATTTACTCACTTTTGGAAGTTTTAAAAAAAACACTCTTTCTACAGAAGGTTTCTTTTTTCAATTTTGTGATATAAAAAATTTGGATAATTTTGTTAGTTTATTCTAGGAAAAAAAAATCCGCATCGTTTTAATCAAAGAAAAGCTTACCACCTACTAGAACCTATTACAAAAATCCAGAAATTTAGAATTTTTTCCCCCCCTCCAAAATCTGATGAATTTGGGTCATTTAATTGATGAAAAATCCTTTGCATAATGCAAAATTGGATTCTTGAGGTTAAAAATTTCCCAAAATGAAATCATTACTTGCAAGGTGACCTGAAATACACATACACTAGTCAAAAGAAGTTACACTGGTGTTTTGGTAACTTTTCTAGCTCTAGAGAGCCTTCCTTTTGAAGGGAACAACTTAATATTTCCAGAGAAGTTTTAACAGTCAGATTAGAAATTGGAAAGAAATCCCTCTCAAACAAGTTGCAGTTCCTGCCAGATTTACAATTTGTTCACTACTATAGGCCAAGGGAAAATATAAAGAAGCATGGTCTTTCTCTTCTTTCCAAGAAAAGGAAAATGGAAAAAGGGGGCGAGGCGAAAGGAGCATCCTGTTGTTTTTGTGCAGATACTAGCTGAGATTGAGATACCCAGCTGTAGGCATGATGAGCTCAGCTGGAGTGGACTTCAAAATCTATTCAAATGCTTTTGGCTGTTGTTACAGCTGTAGGGAGTATGGCTTTAAGCTCTTATTTGGCGCTTCTCCTTTCTAGAGGGTGGGTAATAGATAGTGGGTACCTACCTACCTACCTACCTATGCTGAAAAATTGTCCTGTAGCATGCCCTTTCACTACTCTTTTGCCCTACTCAATTAGGTCTTGTTATGAAGTTTGCACCAAATGAATTTCATACCAAGTCATAGATTTACATCATTGACCAACTTTATCATGGGGCCATTGGGGTAAACTGGCAGTTGTTTAAGTTTAAAATTAGACTTTCATAATGAAGGGGCATAATATTTTAGCCTTTTTTTTGTGAATTTGACGAATGTGGGCATCACTTTTAAATATTGAATACAACAAGAAATTGCTTGGTAATTGAAATTGTATCACAATTTACAAAATAAGAATCCCAAAAAACTCTATAATATTTATAAAAAATCTAGTAACTTCTAGATGCTCAAATGTCAAACTCTCTATTGTTTTTTAATACCATTTTCGTAAGTCAGTTCACATGACACCCACTTCCAACCTGCATAAAGAAATGTGCATCATTGCGTCCAAAGTTCTCAAGATTCAACATCAATATCTGCTTCACAAACTTTTCACCTGATTCTAGTATTATGAAAATCAAGCTCCTCCTTGTTGGAATGACCAATACCTGATGCCAAAGGCCAGTCAACGTAGGCTAGACAATATTGAAAACTCATATGACATCTGGGCATTAAGTTGAAGCATACCAAATACACTTATGCTCACATTCTTTTCAAAAAGTATCGACAAACTGAAGCAATTAATCTCTTGCCATAATATATTAATTGTTATCAAAGATCTTCTATGGAATTTACCTTGCTCTCTTTGTACATCTATTAGGAAAGTGCTTAAATCAAAGAAATGAACAGTTGACAAAAGGAGAAACTATCTTAGAGTTATCCATCAAGTAATCTTGTCTTCTCCCTGTCTTTGGGCCTCCTTTCAACCCCTATCCCCTCCTCATTGGTATCTGCAAAGTAAAGAGATTTTATTAAATCTCAGTATGAAATACTGAAACTCAGCACAAGGTTCGAAACTAATTATAGTGGTTGTACAGTTAGGAGCAATGAAAATATATGTAGCAGCAGTAGAGGCGCTCAGGAAAAAGGAAAGACAGGATGAAACTCAGTTTACCACCAAAATTGGTGGGAAAACTAGTTTGGGTCCCAGTTATCTCCTTTTGTAAAATTTGCATTCTCAGTTATGCGTTTGATGCCCTATTATGCCGAAACTGGCCCTTCTCGCCCCCTAATCGCCTGACTTTACAGATAACTCTTATGTATGCAATAAATCAGTCAATTGTGATCATGCATGCACTCGGGCCAATGATGGAATTTGAAAGTGCCCTTGCCTTGCAGATTATTCCTGGATGCAAAGGCAAAATTTTGACGCTTTCAAATGAAAAGATCAAAACAAAAGGACAAAATGGTATTGTGAAGGGCATAGCCAAATACCAACCTGCAAATTTAAGATCAATGAATATTATGTTCATAACTCATACATGTGAGCTTAGTCAATTCACCAAATTTGTCATGAGCCAACGGCAATTACACCTTGAGTCAAAAATATGAGGCTCAAAGGTCTTGAGCTATCTTGGGTTCACCATTTAAAAGTCTTCATGAGGGAATCAAAAGGTATTAGTCTTGAAACTCCATTAACAATGAAGCACGATCAAATTGCACTAGTACAAATACAAGTTTGGTGCCCACAAGAGACTCACGGAGGTGAGATTGTAGGCAACCATATGTGTTGAGTTACATGTGGTAAAATCAGCTTATGGGATGCCAAACTTGACAAGTGCAAACATTAAGTTATCTGTAAAGTAAGGAAAACACAGCACCATAACCACTATAATTACTTTGAACCTTGTGCATTAAATGCATTTCATACCCAGATTTAATCAAATATCCTTACCTTGCGGATACCACTGAAAGAGGGGATAGGGGACGAAAGCAGAGGAGATAAGGGGTGAAACAGAGGGTGACTTTACAGATAACTCTATAGTGTCTTATTCAAAATCTGGAAACCAAAGTTACTAGAATCCAATAGCTTGGCACTTCACTTTATGACTTCAGGGCAATTTATGTTCAAAGCCTTCAATTTGCCATGCTCTTGCTCCATGCATAAATTTTTGCATTAGTTGGAAATTTCTTCTCTCCATTAATCCCAAGCACATCAACTTGCCAAAGAACTCGTGAAAACAAAGAATAGGAAGAATTTCAAAGTTAGGACAATCCAAAAGACATGCTTTATTTGTGCAAAAGGTGGGAAACTAATAATCTGCATATTCGAATATCTATAGGTAAAATCAAATCGCATGGATCTTATTTGCGAAAAAAAAAAAGAATAATTGGTAACCATGTCCACTTGTAGGACATGGCATAATTTATCACCTTTCAAAATGAGGCCACTGAAAATAGGAGTGGAATATATCAGCTTCTATAAATATAATGGATGAAGAAGAATAAGAATTAAAGTACATGATACTTTTTTCAAATTCCCTAAGATAAATATCGGGATATCACCTATAGACAACAAACAATATCTGAATTTCAACACTTTGAAGGATTTTTTAATAATTGAATATGCCTTCCAGAATTGATAATTAGTGATTGTATTTGACTTTCCAGGATATTATTGCCACATTTGCAGCCACATTGTTAAATTTAAACAAGGATTCTGTAAGGTAGGTCAGGTGACAAATTGCAATTGAAGGAGAAACTGGAATAAATTGTTGATCACCACAGATTCAACCAATGACACCCCAGGGTATATAACCAAATGTGCTTGAATAATTCTATTTACTAAAGGCTAATAATGTGTAGGATTATTCTAATTCTGCATAATTTGTGAAAATTATTTTTCAATCAATTTGAATATCCTGATTCCAACATTTTCTAAAGTCCAAGGAGCTTACATTACAAGATGATTATCAAAATTATTTTTGTTAATTACATATGTATGTTAAAACAGAAGTCTAAGTGTTAACATCTTAAAGTGAGTGCTCAAAACTGCAAAAACATCCCACGAATGGATGGATATTGGACAGAGCATCTAGACTTTCATTATGACCCCATGATGAGAGAGTGGCAAGAGAACTTCACAGCAGTGTTTTTCTTCTTTTGCTGAATTTTCACACTGTTGTGACAAAAAAAAATTGGAATTATTTAGGTAATTTTCATTTTTTGTGTAAATTTGAAAAAAATTGCCCCACTAATGAAAAACAATTTGCCAAACTTTTGAAACCACAAAATTGAGAAAAAGAAAAACCCGTGCTTCACAAATAACACTCAACAGGGCAAGTTGTATTCATATGGCAAAACATAATTAAACACAATGCTCAAACAGCTCCAAAAAGAAAGGCACTATAATGAGCTGGAGAAGAGTTTAATAAAGATTGGCACACTTTGAATCACAGAACACAAAATCTCACAATTCTAGTTAACAATGCACAAAATATGATTTAAGTGGTTTGTAGGTTATGTTTGTCACTTTGAGATCTCCCAAACCATGGCACCCCTCATTGCTCTCTTGATACCATTGGAAAGCCCTGGATGTGGATGATGAGTAGGGGTGCACGCAGTGGGTTTGCAAATGTTTAGACCTATAGTGCAAGAATCATTGGGTATTGAACAATTTTGTCAAAAAAAGTGCAACAAAATCAAGGCACTTTTTTTTAAATAAAAGAAATTGGGGCAAGTTTTTATACTATTTGAAAGCCCTTGATGAGTGCGATTTCTTAAAGGTAATTTTCTAAATTTTAGACCTAAGGTGGGGGAAGATCTTGAATTATGAATAATTTTCATCCCTAGAAATTAAGTTAAATTTTAAACCTTTTTTTTTCGACAATTGCGGTCTGTTGTCAGGGTCCTATTCAGACTTGCAGGAATTTACATCGTATGTTCACACTTGGGCGACACTAGTAATCAATAACCCAATGAGTCCTTCAATCGTTCATTGGGTTATTATCAGGGTTGGCTAGTTATTGATTTTTTCATAAACATGAAGTAGGTGTTTTTTTTTAAATTTGGGTGTCAATTAGGTTGGCAATATTTTTCTAATAACCATCAGTTATGCATAAGGGTAAGTTTTCAAATACTTAATTGATAACCTGCCAATTATACACCAATTATAGGGTTTTTTAATTCTTTGATTTTTGTTTCGTATTGAATAAAAATATTTAGTGTTTTAGGATTAATAACCGACGTGGATGACAACCATGCAGGTAGGTTATTAGATTTTGGTCCCATGATGTAAGTATCATTTTGGGTTTTGAAGCATGAGGACTTATTTAATAAAATACATATTATTCCTTTCCCTTCACTTCATTAGACCTCCTTCACAACATTAGTTATTATCCTTTGGGTTTCAAAGCATGAGGAATTATTCAAATCATTAGACCTCCTTTCAAGAACAAAGAAAGCTCCAATTTGAAGCCCCCGGTTGTGAAGGGAAAGAAATCTTGCAGTTAATTGCTCAACCCATACTTCTCTAGAAAGAATTTGGAAACATGTGTAGATCGGTACTAAAGGTGTACTAGGTGACTGTAGGCACGGCCCAATGACAATTCCTCAAAGAGCTGTTCAAAAAAGCACTTTATGAAAGACAACCCATTGGGAACAAAATGCTTTCACACTAAGTGGTCCATAGTGAATTTTTGGGGGATATCACATCAGCTGAACAAGCAATTTACTTTTCTGGGATTGTGTTTTCACACCTCGATAACTTAACCACCTTCGGTTTGCGTAAAGTTTACACAAGAAAAACAAGAGTCAAGTTTGGATTTTCTCTTGTAATACAAAACCAAACATCTCCACTCCAAAGCGGTGGAGCTTTTCAAAGCATCACTCAATGCTTTAGATTTTTCAAAGCATTCTTATAGAACTCTGTTGAGAATTCGGTTCATCTATTACAAATCCAACTAATTAGTAGGTCCAAGAAAACAACAGGGAATGTGGGCAGGGTTTTTTTTTTTTTTTTTTTTTTTTTTTTTTTTTTTTTTCAATATTTTGTGGTTTCAAAAGTTTGGCAAATTTTTCCAAATTCTAGCAGAACAAAAAATTCGAATTTACACTTGTTTTAAAAACAACAAAATTTTCCAAAAACTTTCATAGCTACAGTGCAAATTTTCACTCTGCTAAATATGGGACAGAAATAATTTTTAATTTCTTTTGCATTTGTGTGAATTCTTGCACCAGAAAAAAGGGCTAGTCCTGCCAAATTTTGATATTTTTTCTTATAAGCCTCACATTTTGCAAGGTGCAATCTGAGATGGGTCATTAGCAAAAAAAAAGAAAAAAAAGTTAATATCATGGCTGAAAACAATTGGAAGGCCTTAAATCAGTGTTTCTATTTGGCAAAAAAAAAATTCAAAAATGTGAAAAATGAGTGTTTCCTGGAGTTTCTGATTTTGCCTGATTCTACATCAGGTTCCAATAGATTGCCAACAATATAAAAGGATGCTTAAATTCTTTTCCATTCATTTTTTATAGCCAAATTTGGCTACATAGTCTTATGGATGATCACCACTCATGGGATATCACAAAACTGAAAAAAATAAAATAAAAAATAAAAATAAATTTAAAAAACACTTTGCCTAAGCAGCAATGCGAGCATAGAAAAGCCATTTGATGAGGAAGTTGTGCAAAACAGAGGTGGTGGGATCACATTTCATAAAGTCAACAACAATGATAAGAGTGGTAGCCTATTAACCATCCACTCAACACGTAGTCATCTCCTTCCACTACCTTACAAACTTGATACCTGAGGGAAGAAATTCCAAGAGGGACCCCACTTCAAACAAGTATAATATGCTCACATTAAGTATTATTTTCCCACTCCCAACCTCATTCTCCTTTCTCATTATCCTTGTAAACTATTCACATATTGTTCCCAATGTCAAGTCCTAGTTGGAGCATGGAACATCCCGCTCTCTATGATGGTAAATAACAATTTTCATGCTCCTCTCATGGGTAATCCAGACCATAACAATGATGGTGTCTGAAGCCTTCTTCCCTACCTACACACTCACCTTTCCTTTAGTGTTTTTTGGACAAGTTTTTTGGTATAATCAAAATGGCAATCATCCATGGGAAGATTTAACCAAGTCTGGCTATAAATCAGATATGTAAATACAAACTTTCAGTCATCCATCTATCTATGTATATAAAGAGCAAATAAGATAATCTATCCTTTCATATTTTTGACTAGTTATTGGAACCCAAATATAGAAATATCTAGAAGATTGTTTGTTCATGGATCATATATACATGAACAATTCAAGTAAATGGTTGTGGCTGCATGTGTCAAGAAAGATTGTTTGTAAAACAACTAATTAAATGCCCATTCATCAAAACCTTGCAAAAGTGTACTTATAAACACACCGCTGATTGGAAAATGTACAAAGGTATTTGAGAAAAAAAAGGGGAAAATTTAAAGGACATCAAGTTAGCACAAACTAGATGTCACAATCTCTTCGTCTCAACAATCAATTACCTATAATAAGTTGGCCATAGTGATGAGGATGTGTCCTGAAGGAGTGAAAGTCAGGAATTAACTAAATCTATCACTAGCTACCACTCAACTTAAGATAGAGAATGCTTGCATCCTGTGCAATGTAACTGAAAATGCTAGATGAAGAAAAGTAACCAAGACAAAAAGCAGAGCCCATTCCAATTTCCCACGCCTGACTTGATACAAGCATTGATAGAGGGGTTAGGATCTTCACTGCGAGTCCTTAGTCTTTGACATCTGACTTGTTAGGATCAACTCGGCCTTAAACCCTCTGTTTTTGTTCTTCCTCTCTGGATTGGTGCTTTTATTAGATAGTTTGGCAGGGTTTCAACAATTAAATATTTACTAGAAGAGTATGGTACAAACCTCAGATTGATATGGAAATACAGCACAATTAGGGTTGCCCAACTCCTCAATCTAGGTCTTCAGCACAGTACCAATTATTAGATCTCACAGCCAACAATTATGATGCATTCACACTTGATGTTAGGTCAGTGTTAAATAAAGTTCTAGGTCGCATCTTAGGTGGCACCCAGTGTTAAATGGTCGATAGCTTAATGTTAAGTGCATGTTAACTTAACATAAAATATTCATGGTAAGTAGCTGTTAGTCCTAAATGACTAGTATGGTGTTAGTGGACTCAACAGTAGAGTCCCTAACACCAAGTGTGAATGTACCTTTACTAACACAAATTGTCTTATTGGACTATCTCCTAAACAAAAGACCAAAAAGAACCAAAGGCTGGGAACCATGTGTATAAAGAACTAAAAGCATATGCTACAACAGAATGCTATTGACACCTGTGTAAGATAAATTTTGTGGCTTCATACGTTACAATGAAAAGTGTTGCATATGTAAATGTAAAATAGTTGGTTTACACCCCATGTAAATCATGTAACATTTACATGTGAAAGTTTTTACACTTTCATTTCAAGTTGCGTATATTTTGAGATTTACATTATGTTGTGTAAATTATTTTTATTGAGTTTGTGTAAATTACAATGAAATGCATTGCTCATTATTTTTTAAGATTCTAGTTGGCAAAAAAAAGAGGATATTGCATTTCAAACTTTTTATTAATGATTGTGAGTTTGTAAAACGACAAAGCAAGACCAAAATGAAAGCAAAATGACAAGAGATTTTGAAGTTGTTGATGCAATTTGCAACAATGTTAGAAGTTGTAACATGACCACAATGTCACCACTTCAACTTGCAAAAATTGTTTGTGAAAGGGAACAACATAAAAGTCTATTTCACATTATCAAAAGTCAACCTTGTTGCAAAAATTGTTTGTGAAAGGGAACAACATAAAAGTCTATTTCACATTATCAAAAGTCAACCTTGTTGCAAAAATTGTTTGTGAAAGGGAACAACATAAAAGTCTATTTCACATTATCAAAATTCAACCTTGTTGCAAAAATTATTTGTGAAAGGGAATAGCATAAAAGTCTATTTCACATTATCAAAAGTCAACCTTGTCGCAAAAATTGTTTATGAAAGGGAATAGCATAAAAGTCTATTTCGCATTATCAAAAGTCAATCTTGTCGCAAAAATTGTTTGTGAAAGGGAATAGCATAAAAGTCTATTTCACATTATCAAAAGTCAACCTTGTCACTTTGGTGAACACTTATTTTTGAATTTTTTAAATAAGTTGAAAAAAATCTTCAAAGTTTTGTATGACCTAAAAAATTTCTTGCAATACATTATTATGTAGAAATATGTTCAATGAATTTCCTCAAAAGTAGGAGTTCTCATAATGTTTTAAAATATGGGTTACAATGTTTTAAAAGGGTTTTTGAATATTTTATTTTCATTATATTCATTCCAAATTATATCACATGTTTTCATAAAATATTTTAAACATTGCAACATAAACACATTAAAAGATGAAAGCGCATTAAAGGTGAACCACTTTTGCTCAAAAAGGTGATGTATAACAAATATTATAGTATACAATAAGCTAAAATTTTGATGGCATTCTTTGGCTAACCTAAACACAAGCAAAAAACTTTAGAATTTGCATAACAACATTTTAGAACTCCAAGTCCACTTTGAGTCAAAATTAATCTTGATCCAACGGTTAAATGAGGATGATTGAATAAAATCAATGTACACAAAGTATATAATTTATAATTTTTCAAAAGCCATAGGGCCTCATGTTTGTAATTCATGAAACATTACCTAAAAAAAAGAAATTGAAAATATAATGTAATGCCCATTTATAAAATCTCCTCCTCTTTGATATGGCATTGTTTTTTTCTTGAAAGGAAGATATTATTATGCATTCATTACTATAAAAAATGCAAAAAAACACATTTTAAATGAAATTTCATCTAAAAGTTTTTAATTTTTTAATTAATGTATATCAATATCATGCACCATAAAAAAATTCACCCAAGAATTCCATTCACAACCTTACTTTTTAAGTACATATTCAATTTTCAAACTTTGTGACAAGTAATATTTGGTCACAAATATATGCCATACATTCAAATTCTTCAATGTTTGTTAGAATTTTCAAAATAATTGATTAGATTAAATCTAAAGCTAATCAAATATAATTAAAACAAGTAAAAATAATCCAAGATGTGATGTCCATATGTTACCAAAAATTCTTATTGCAGAAAGATTATATTTGTGACTACAATTTTAAAGGGGTTAAATGTGTTTTCACCTTAAAAGGTTACAACATTAGTAAATGTTTTAATAATAAAACAGGAAAAACCACGCCTTGGTTACACTTGTTGTATTGGCTTTTATTAATTTGGTTCCACCCATGGGGAATTCACCTAAAATCTAAAATTTTATTTTACAAGTCCAAAATGAAAGGAATTACAAGACACTTGCACCAAAAAAAATACAACATGGCAAAAAAAAGTAAAAAATAATTTTAGTAAGAAGCTCATCTAAAATATGTCATTGTTGTTCAAATAGTTATACTAATTACACTTACAAATAACCTTTGGATAACAAGGAGGAATATGGAAAAATTCATAAAATCACATTGAAAAAGGCTTTGCAAGATATCATTTCTACATATATAATTTTGTCTTTTGTAATAATTATTTCCATCTTTTTCCTTTTTCTTCTTTCTTTCTTGAACTAACTCTACTTCCACAACTATGTTCGAGAGGATAACAAAGTGAAAATGCAATATTACATATGTTTTTTTTTTGTTGTGTTTATTTGTTTGTTTCCACTGTTTTATACAATGTGTAATATTATATAAATGTTTCTAAAAAACTACACTTACATCTGAAGTGTATATATTTCTGATACACATTTACCCGATGTGTATATCAAAAATCATATACATGCACAACATTGGCAAAATACCAGTGATGTTGGATGGTTCTTTATTTTTCTAATAATCATCAGTTCTTGATATTTGAAAAATATCAGAATCAAAAAATTGATCATTCCTGAGTATTAAAAAATCAAAATCAAGAGAATCTTGCTATTTCTGAGAATTTTTTTAAAAAAAAGTTAAGAATCGAAAAACCACCGATTCTAGTATTTAAAAGACCATTAGGTTTCATGAAAGATCTAGTGGATTCTAAGCAATTACTTGAATTGTAAATTTTTGTTGGGTCAGGGCTAAGGATGAGCACCACAAAAAATTGATTTGCAAACAGGTAGTAGGGGGTGGGTTTTTCTAAAATTTAATTTTGCTTATATACCTTATCTAACCCCAAGTGATAGTTTGGTCCAAAATCAAAGAACCACCGAACGCTAGCAAAATAAGTGTGTTGTTGTGGCACATATTATACTAACATTAAAATTTGCCATTAGTTTGACAATAGCATAATAAATGTCATAGAAAATGTCAAATTGCAATGTTAATGTAAATATATGTCATAATAAACATTGCATATTCTATATTATAATCGATGAAACCACAAAGTTCACCTTGTCCACATGTCATGATTCAAGCCCTCCTGCTCTAGTGAAAACCATACTTTGTAATTCTACAAGGAAACAACTAACCATAATGTCGCCTTTTTCATGTTAGGTTTCACCTCAGATAAGTTGGACAATCATGCACAAATGAGATACAAAAACATATGTGCTAAGTTACTAAGTTAATAGATGGAATATAATATGAGAATTTCCAATTTTGCAACGACATAGGTGCATGTTTGCTTAATTTAGTCTCTCATGATTATGAGACCAACATTTTGCATTTTATTTTTATTTATTTTTGGTTATAGCCTTTCTTTGTAGAGCTTGGTTTGGTCCCACTTTATGGAAGATAAAGAAGAGGGCAAAATAGTGAGTACACGTCTTCTTTTGCGTTTGTGTATGTCCACAAATGTTAGCTATATTAGCATATTTTGTGACGAGTTGGTCGGACTTTGTAAGGTCATCAGTGGCCCCGATCTGTTTTGTCTTATTTGAGGGCTGGTCCCATTCATTTTATAGCTGTCCTTCCTTGCTGTGGGATCCTGTAAACATGTTTCCATTGCAATTTCCAGTGTTGGAGGGGCTCTTTGACTCTCTGTTATAACCTTCGGGTCTGGGTTTTTTAACATTTTTCAAAATCAAACAAGCTTGTGGGTGTTTTCTTCTCCTTTAAAAACTCAGAATAAAATAACCTTTTGGTTATGGGTTTTTGACTCAACAGGACTCCTCCAAGAACCAACCGTTCAGGGTAGGTTCTTTGACCGGTTCTTATGGAAACCGTGTGTTTATGATGGGTCAAAACCAATTCTTTTGGTTTTTTTTTAAATTTAAAAAAATTCAGCATAGAATACTTCCAGTTTCCAGTTTTACCCAAAAAAATGAATCAAAGAACTAGTGGGTTAATCAAATTAGTTCTTTGATTTTTTGAGATACATGGATCAAGGGTCCATATACCCGATCTATACCCATAGGAACTTTCTTTGAATAAGAGCAAACCATCCAAGTGTGGTTTCCTGAGGAGACTAGAAGAATTCCAAAGATTTGCTAATGGTCATAAATATATCCCATACATGTAACTCCAATCTCCAAGCCTCAAAGTAAAGAATGCTCATCAACAGTGTTAATTTTATCCACAAATTGTATTGCTTTTTTGACATAAAACAATTGGGAACATTGTGGAATTTTTATTTTCTTAGTGTAAATTCAACTAATTTTGTTATGGTTTTAGGAAAATTCATTAGCTCTTTTCTAAAATCACAAATTTGATTTTGTTTATAAAAAAATCCCTGCTCATCAACAAGGTCATGTTTCCTTGTAGTCTGCTGAAGCTCTCTCTCGCTCCAAAACCTAGGTCAAAGTCACATTAGAGTTATCCTAAAAGTCACCCTCTTTTTCACCCCTATCCCTTTTTGGAGTGGTATCCGCAAAGTAATGAAATTTTATTAAATCTGGGTATGAAATGCATTTAATGCACAAGGTTCGAGAGTAATTATCGTAATTGTACGGGTAAGAGCAGTGAAAATATATGTAGCAGCAGTGCAGGCGCTCAAGAAAAAGGAAACACAGGATGAAACTCAGTTTACCACCTAAATTGGTGGAAAAACTACAGGTTGTTTCCTTTTGTACAATTTTCATTCCCATTTACGCGTTTGATGCCCTATTATGCCAAAACTGGTCGTTCTCGCCGCCTGATCGCCTGACTTTAATGATAACTCTATTATTGTCAACTTCTTGGTTTGTTCACAAAGGCAAGTCATTGAATTATGGACACTGGCAATTGGATGGGTTTACAAGGAGTGTGGCAAAAAGGGGCTCCCCATGGATTAGATGGCCTTCAACTATGGAATGTTTGACTACTGGATGAACACTTAGTAGAGGTTTATGACAGATTGTCCTGAAGGCTAACCTTGTTTGTGAATGAAGTTCCTCACAAAAAGGGCACATTTCGTATGAAAATTAATTACTCAAAGTTCCATACAAAATCCAGGACTTTCTATGGATGAATGTGAGGCGAACTTGTGAACCATAATTTCATTGCAGTTTTTGGAATGGATGGGTTCAAGGCTGGAGGACAAATGAAAAGAAAAATAAAATTGCCTAGAGAAAATTGTACTGTAGAAGAACTAGTTACCAAATGACTAGTTTTTGCTTTTCAAAGAAGCAACTAGAGTATAACTATATCATCCTCTTGGAAAGGCTTCAATTGCAAATTCAAGTTTGTGATTATGTGATGGTGAAGACTACATTTTATTCCAAATTATCAAGACTTGGGGGTTGTTGTGTTCCACCCGCACCTAGATGACACCTACCGTCCCAAAAACGAAAGCACCCTTTGTTTGTGCAAATGATGTGAACGACATCTTTGCCGTTTACATTTTAATTATTCCACCTTTTATTGCTTTAATGATTATTTTTTCTCATGTCTTTATTGTCAAAGAGTTGTGGCCACATAAGTTGTCCTCCAGGTGAAAGGCAATTTCCCACACAAAGAGCAACAAACACTTCAAATCTAGATTTGCATAGGAGTGAGTTTGTGATAAATGACATCCTAATCAAAAATTGGGAGAAATATACAAGGAAAAAAAAAAAGAGCGCGGGGGGG
>Ga0209611_10000656_pt1 | contig 53796 bp, 37 predicted proteins | sample S1TSphgellanicum_3_FD_187693 | JGI IMG/M metagenome (GOLD analysis project Ga0209611, IMG submission 187693) | Host-associated microbial communities from peat moss isolated from Minnesota, USA - S1T2_Fc - Sphagnum magellanicum MG (SPAdes) (version 2) | ecosystem: Host-associated > Plants > Peat... | reverse complement strand
AGAAATTGCATGGACTTTGTGCTCGACAAAATCTGTAAAAAGTTCCAAAACATTCTCTAAACATTAGATGTGCATAAACAATAGATCCAACTATTCAATAAAACCATACAATCCCCCCAAAATGTCATTTTGGGTCTATCAATGGAATATTAAGGAATTAAATTCAGGTGTAACATACCTGTTTTGGAGTATTGCATAGCCCGCACGTGTACTTTGTCAGCAAAATCCTTGATAAATTTGTGGTCAATTTCGTCGTCAAAATACTTTGTGAGGTTTTCTTTAAAAATTTGATCTTTAGGGAAATATGAGATTATTAACACCATTAGTTCCAAGAAGAGTTCCTCCAAGTCCTCTAGGGAGGAAGTACGGGCTTTGCACTCAACCACATCATCTATAACAAAAAGGAAGAAGTAGTATTCGAACGCCCATTCAAGACGAGACAATTCAGCAGTTGGGTGGACACATCTGGGTATGGTTTGGGTGCATGCATTCTTGATTTTGTAAAATGTTTCAGGAGTCACAGTACTAGAAAAATAGTGGTGGTACCATTGTTGGGCTGCTCGATTAGCTTCTTCTTCCAAGGGATTGCACTTGTGAGAAAATGGAGGTATAAATCTTGGAATAATAAAGTCATGGAATTGGTGTTGTTGTTGGAATTTTGTGTCATTTGGTTTTAGAGGACCTTCAATGGCCTGCAAGAGAAATATAAAAATAAAAATAAAAATGGGTTTATAACTTGCAACTTATTGACAAGTGAATCATGTAATTGAAAAAGCTTGAAAGAATTAATCAGATGGTGACTTGTTCTTCATGAACTACTTGTTGTAAACAAGTGCTACAGAGTATATAACAATATTGTGAATGGGATTCATCATCTAAGGAACAAGGGCACCAACTCAAATTTGTGGTGGTATGTAGTCCATGGACAAACACATTCTATCTAGTATAACCCCATGAAGGTATTAATACTAAGTTACATATTAATTCAAGAGTATAAATTTGTTATTTGTTCAATGGGATGCTTTGAGGGTTAGTAAGTATGTGTACCTCTAGATGAGCACAAACACTGATCGTTGCCAAACTCGCTGAAGATGATGAGTTTGGACCGGAAGCTTTCATGCACCCAAAGTGGCCAGGGCGTGCTCTGCACGGAAAGGCTCGAGATGAGGAGCTCCTCAACTCCGAAACCTGACGCCTTGGGTTCATGTAGCTGAAGCAAATTGCACCATGTACACGGACGATGGAAGTCTGTAGTAGTGGTAGAGCCATGTTGGGTTCTCTCGTGAAGTAAACTGCTCTTTGAAGATGTCAAAGTCACTAGTATGCGACCAGGAACCAGTGGCTATTTATGGCTTGTCAGACGGCTCTGCTACAACTGTGCTCTTCTATGCTACGACACATCCATAATTAGTCAAGATTCGTATTCCTATATGAGTCTAGGAATTGAGGAATAGAAAAATCTACTCTTCCTGGCCTCCATCCGGAAAATCCTAGTCTTGAAGAATCATGGTCAAATGCAACCAACGCTTTTCAACTACTAGAGCACCAAATCAGGATGGGTGGTATGTAGACAAGAAACATTCTTTTATTGTATTCCTGTCCCAAAGCTAACCATGATGGTTGGCCATGAAGAAACCGGTTTTGGTGTCACCCTTTTCCTGGATGGAAAAAGCTGCCCTATTCTGACTCCACATTTTGTGTTGTTAATTTCATGTATTTAATGTGAATAGATGGTGGAGGATGCGCTTAAAAATGAATCAATAGTGGGCAAACCTACACTATAAAACAAGCCCTCAAAGAACCCTTTAAGACCTAATCGCTTGCCCTATTGGGCTCATCATGTTCTTGGGTGAAATAGGCCCATTCTGCATTAGTAACCATCCATATATATATATCTACCTACCTGATAGCGACCAAGTGCCTTGCGTACTTTCGTATGATATTTACCCATTAATTACATAGGTAGTTGATAGTTACCTGTGAAGGTGAGATGGAAATTATAGGACAAAGTTAGGAGGGTGAAACCTTGGTACCTTATTGTGATTCATCCAAACTGAGTCATAATTCATTTTGAACTGGTGAATGCTTGGTTACTTATTGACTATGCCAGGGTGAACTAACACCCACACTGGCACTTTCACCTTCTTGAGTTAACCCATTTAGTGACCATTATCCACCCAGGAAATGTTAAATTTGGACTTAAAGATCTTAATTTTATCGTAGGATGGGCTGTTTACCATGTTGAAAGCAACCTCAAAATATTCAGGATTTCACCACAGTACCAGGGTGGGTGCTGGTTCATCCAAGGGGTCTTGAGTGAACCAGCACTCTCTTTGATACCATGGTACGACTCTCAAAATTAATTTAAATTATTTCTAAATATTACAAATATCCCATGTTTAGACAAAATTAGGGTGTCTCAGTTCAAATGTAATATTTTGGGGGATTAACATGGCCACGGAAGGGCCTTGCTCGAAAATGTAAAGGTACCAAGTACCAACCTGGGTGTTAGTTCACCCTGGCCCACCCAAGGCCACACACAGGGAGTCCTAGAGACAGCGATAAGTTCGATATCCCCTCCAAGTGTGAAAACCAGTGAGAGGGAATATTGCAAGGCGGCCAGGGGTGTGCTTTGATCAAGGTTACTTGTGCCGCAGGTAACACGTCACTTACAAACCCAATGTTGTCAAAAGAATTGTGCGTGTTCCAGCCTTCTTGGCCTTCTTGTCCACTCAAGTAACAGCCATCACCCATTTTTATAAGCAACCTAGCTACCACACTTTTTGTTTAATATAATAACAGAATATTTTTCTCTCCACTAACATGGCCGCCCCCTCCTTTTTCTTTTTAAAATTCACAATTCTTTTTGGCTCTTGTCAAAAGAAAGAGAGTGATGCAAATGATTTACTTTTCAAGATTCCCATAATAACATTCAAAACGCACATGTCCATGAAATTTACCATGAAGAACTGAAGCAAGCTAGACAAACTCACATTTAGAGTTATGATCCCCCTTCCCATCCAGCGGCATATTATATGAGCAAACCCCTTTTTACGCCACTGTGACGCAATATAAACTTCATTCGAATCTTGGTGCATAATATTGTTTGCTACCCTTTGATGTTATATGAGCAATCCCCTTTTAAGGGCACTGTGACACAATAAACTTTATCCAAATCTTGGTGTGTATGCTATTTTCTGCTACCATACAAACCCGCCCCTTCCCATCCAGCGGCATGTTATATGGCAAACCCTTTTTATGGCACTGTGACGCAATATAAACTTCATCCAAATCTTGATGTGTATGCTATTTTCTGCTACCGTACGATCCCCCCCCTTCCCATCCAACAGCATGTTACATGAGCAAACCCCTTTTTACGACACTGTGATGCAATATGAACTTCATCCGAATCTTGGTGTGCACGTTATTTGTTTGTTACCCTTGGAGCAGAAATTTTTGATGAATTATAAAACATGCACAAGTAGTAATAGGAGTTTCATATAAATTTATTTAGATTGGGTTGACGACAATACTTCTTATCACACACTATATATAAATTTGTTTCTTCAGTAGTCTACTTTGTTATTTGCCCCTTTAACTCAGTGGGAGAGTAACCTTATGGGAAGGCGCAAGTCAACAGTTCAAATCTGATAAGAGGCCCTTATTATTTGTTCCAATAAATAAAAGAAATAGATACCTAATAAAATAGAGATGTTTAAACCTAGTAATAGGAGTACCCTCCAGTATGCCTAAGTGACTTCAGTCACTTTTATATTTTTAAGACGTCCATTGACTGTTAGGTATTTCTGTACTCATATAACTATTAATTAATCTCAACCTCTAATGAATGTATCTAGCCAGCTATAATCTTTAGTACTAACAACATCCAATATGCATTGTGAACCTGTGTGTTTGGAGTGAATGGTGTGGCTCTTCCATCAAGCCTTTTTTTTTTCCTCATTTCTATCTCGTGGTGTAGGTGACAAAAAATATTAGTCACTGGATACCGTAGTACCTTGGCGGCTTCGGCATTAAATAATTAAAATTGAAAATTGTCGAAATTTTTAATAATTCTTATGCGATAATGTCGAAGTTTCAAAAACCCTAACTTGACACGAGCCGATTTTTTTGGCCGTTTCACACTGAAGCTTCTGCAACTATGGGAGTAAGATACCCGCGCTAGCAAAATGCCAAACCCTAAACATGAAATCCAAGTGCGACACTTGCAGGCGCTGTTGGCTGCAACGCAGCGGGAAAGAAATGAACCGCGGGAGCAGTTGTTGGGATTGCAGGGTCATCTTTCGCGTTCGTCTAGTAGTTTGGGCGTCACGGATTTGAAGCTCGCACTGACAGTCTTCCCAACTCCTGCCTGTCATCCGAAGTGTTTCAATCGCAGGTCGCTGGTGAAGTCGAGCAGGAACAAAAACACCAGCAGCAGCTAGAAATGTAGAAGCTGCAACAGCATCTGAAACTTTTGTTGGACGAGCACCTGGTACATTTGGACGATACAATGGACGTGATTCATCATCTTCATTTGGACTTATCAACGGACGCGAGCTCCCTACAGTACCATCACCACCATCAGCACTATTTCGATCAGCCGTCCTCGCATTACTCCGAATTCGACTAGCTTCTGTCGCATATGCAGCAGGAGTAGCTGCAATCAAACCTGCAAGTTGCGTTTCTTGAGCAGCAGCAACAGTAGCCCTCCGTCGTCCTCGACTTGCCTGAACTGCAACCGGCGGCACGCCGGCTAATGCAAGAAAATCTGTTTGGAGGATGCTCGCGTACGCAAGGCCCGCCACTATTCATGTGCGCGGGCCTTCTGTCTACTGTGTTGTCTTCTGCCTTGCTCTCGTTTTCTCGTTGTTTATTGTTGTGTCTCTTCTGAGTTTTTGGTGTGGCGAGATTTGTTGCGGGGGTGCCTTGTTTCTGTTTCATAAGTGCGCCTGATTGCTTCCTGCTGAGTTATTTTTCTTTGAGGATGGTTTGAAGATTTACGCAGCAAAGTGTAGGTTGTTTTTGGAAGTGGTTGTTGTGTCTCTGGTTGGGAATTTGGTGGTGGGGGTGGGGGAGAGAGGAGAGACAGAGGAACTTTTTAGGGGATTTTTAGTCATCTGTGGTGGTGGAGGAGGAAAGGGAGAAGCACAGGAAAGAAAGCAATGCAGACGGTAGAAGGCGCAGTTGTCTCATGGTTTTCTGAGGAAACCTTAGGTATGATCTCTTTCTCTCATGCTTTTCTGACACTTTTTGAATTTTACTGTGGATTTTTTCACGTTTTTGGTTTGTGAATTATGAATTTAGAAGTTCTCGAGCTCTTAATTTTTAGTGTTGTTTTTTTTTTTTTCCCAAGGTCCTCTTTTGTTTCTCTCGGATTTCTCCTCCTCTGCCATTTTCCTTTCTACATTTGCAACTATGTTTTTGTAATATGCCGATGACAAGGGTAGGCACTTTTCAAGTTGCATCAGTTACTCAGAGGAGCTTTGTAGTTTAGGGTTATGGTTCTCACTGTTTAGGGTTATTATTGCAGACTACTTTCCTTACACCTTGGGGTTTGGACATACAGAGACTAGAATCTTACAACAGTTTTGTGAAAAAATGCAATGAGGTTCTGTTGTTGAAGTCCATGGATTCCTAAAGAATGATGCTGCTGCCACTCTTGAAAGTTAAATTCTCTTGAAGATTGCAGTAATGGTGTTTTGTTGGAATTTCTTGTTTTCCATCTCTCAAGCACTTCAGTAAATCCCTCCTAATAAATATCAAACCTTGACAAAAAAACCCTTGTAATGCAGTATTAAAGTTGACAACCTTTTTGCAAAAAAATTCACAACATTATGAACTCATTAAAGCTCTAGAACATCTTCTAGTTTTGCAAACATACATATTTCAAAAAAGAAAGGAGAATAATTAAATTGCACGAATGTGATTTTAACCGTATATTGCCGTTCATACACATCCAAATATGTTATCATTGTGACTGTCGAATATTAAATATATTCATTATTTTCAAAGGTCGAATTTTTTATAATTTATAATTGAAGTGCTGAATGGGAATCTTCGAAATAAAATAATTGTTCAGCAGAGAAGTGCCGAAGCCGCCAAGGTACTATGGTGCACATGTGCCAACAAAAGAAGTTTGATGACCAAAAATTCTTGATTACAGATATTATATTCAACTGGCCTTGAGCAATTTCATAATAAGTATATGCTAGCAGCTTCTCCAAGAAATTGATAACATCCTAAGGTTCTTGTAATCATGGAAACCTAGAATAGAACAAATGCTACATAAATCATTCATATCAACTCTAACCATTCATTTGCTATTCAACATTTGCCCACATCTCAAAGGTACATGCATATGGAAAGTTATCAAATGTGAAGAACCATTGTGTGTACATACTACATAGCAACAATATGCAAGTTCAAATAATTACGCACTTTGTTTTTCAAAAACCTAAAACATTGTTCATCTTCAACACATTCAAGAATGAATCATGATAATCTTTGCCAATTTCACATATTTTAGAAAAGTATGAAACAATAGTTGAGAAGCATTGATAGCATACCATGGATGGGTGAGGGGATTAACAATTAAGCAATGTGCCTTGTCAATTGTAAAGGCCACCATTTCTATCATTGCTTAAGCATCATTAGATTTCATGATGAACTTGAAAAGTTCCTATTATGCTACCAAGTCCCAACTTGAAAGAATGAAAAGCACCACCAAAGTTGATTTGTTATACATCACCACTCCACACAGATGTGGGGTGCTTTAAAACCATTTCAAATCCTTCAAGTGTCAAGGAAAAGTATTATCCACAACACCTTGTAGGTAATACTGTGGATAATACAACTCCCATGGCATCTAGTACCAAATTCTTGGGAAATTGAACATCCAATTCTTTAATGAGGCCTTCAATAGCTTCTGCCATTTCCAGCTTTAAACCACATCACAAAACTTTTACATTAATTAGAATAGACTTAAATATGAACCTAATGTGATATTCCAAACAAGAACCACAAGTTACAACATGCCAAAAATTGGCAGGACATCATAACATCTTTGTATTCCAATGTGATTCTTCAAATAATTCAAAGGCATTGAAACAAGCATTTCAATATAGATTGCATGGCCTCTATTAGTGGAAGCACAATAGCAAGCCCCATTAACAAGTGGATGTCCATGAGAAACCCCAAATTGACCTATGTTAGAATCACCTTCCAACAAAATGCCACTAGAAATTATGGAATAATAAGTATTGAAAATATGTTTCCCTCCAACAAAATGGCACATTAGGAATTAAAATGCCACTGGAAAATATGGAACAATAAATATTGTAAATATGTTCCCCTATAATAGAATGCCATATTAGAGATTAAAATACAATGGGAAATATTGAACAATAACTATTAAAAATATGTTCCTTTCCAACAAAATGCCCCATTAGAAATTAGAATGTCATTGGTAAATATGGAACAATAAGTATTGAAAATATGTAATAGAATGCCACATTAAAAATTGAAATGCCACTAGAAAATATGGAATAATAATGTTGAAAATGTGTTCCCCTCCAATAGAATGCTACATTAAAATATCTAACAATAAGTATTGAAAGTATAGAATATTAAATATCAAATGTGAAGAATCCTAATTTCAACCTTAAGCAAAAAGAGCATTCAAACACTTCCTATCATGCTTCCAAAAGGCAATGATTTTTTTTCGTGGTGTAATATGTGAGACTCTCATCTAAAAGATACCATTAGTTGAAACCACAATGGTTTTGTTTACATTACAAACAAAAGAAATTTCAACTTTGAGTTTTGACAAATTTCAAAATCAATTTGATATAATGAACATTGACTAGTGAACAAAATCATGTCCTTTGCAATCTACCTTTTGCACATCCTACTAGAAAATGAATAAAGTAGTCCATGACTAATGAGAACAAAATCTAAGGCTGAAAATACTTCTTGTAAATTAGCATGATAGAATTGCATATCACAATATTTTGTCCATGGATTTGGATTGATCAAGAGTAAGGATGTAAGGATATGGAACTTAAAACAACCACATCAATTATTTTTGAGTGCAAGATAATTGGTTAGTATTTCATTCAAAACATCAAGGGAAAATTCAAGTACATTTTAAACACTAAACTCCAAGTCCCACCATGAAGGAATGTGGAAACTAGTTTTTTTTGTTGCAAAGTGTGAAGTAGACACATAACTCACATGTATTACAACATGATTTTATAATTTATTATTCACTAGCAATAAAAAATTATTTATAAAGTCATCATCAACTTAGATGACTAATGAAACAAATAGGAATCTTTGAATTAGCTTGTGAACATAAAGAGAGCCTAACGTTGAAAGAATGCATTTCACCACTTCCAATAGAGCTATAGTTTGAGATTAAAATGTTTCATTGAAGTTATGGGATCTATCATTGGTAAACATCATTTGATGTGTCCCAATAACTCCAATAGTTGTTATTGGTAATCTTGAACTCCGATTAAAATTCCTTCTTGTCAAGATTCCGCTTAATCCACAACCCAAACTTGTTGCAAATCCAATTAATATTCCACCTTTGATAACATTCGTGCTAGTGCAACAACCATTTCCACTCATATGGTTGTTATGACGACATTAGGTGATTGAGTAACCTCTACTTCAACAAGTTGTCTCTAGATTTCAGCAACTACCACTTTTGACACTCTTAGTGAAGCTAAGTTTATTCAAGTTTGACGATGCCCCATTCTGTGGTTACCCATTGGTATAACCTATGGTGCAGAATGTGAATGTGAATACACCTCCGGTATTCTACTCCGTGAATTGAATGGATGGACGAAATCCATCAATTCTATGGTCCCAATTGACCTCCCAACTCCATGCCTTTCAATCTATTATGGACTACAAGAATTCTTAATTTCTAGTTTTATGATTGTTCCATTAATGCTCTTGCCACATTCTATAACTCCACATGTCTAACAATATTTGCTTTGATGTGAAAAGGCACAAAAGGACAATCCATGATTGCATGTCCTTTCTCACAAAATGCACAAACTGTTGAAAGTAATATGGCTACCTTTGAATCCACAGATCCATGATCCCGTGTTTCAGTTGTATACCTTGTTTGATCCAACTCTGGATTTCCTTAACGTGAATAGGATTATGGTATTTCATCCAACACATTCACTTGTGCCTCTGCATATTTAGATGATTGTAACTAATTCTCATTAGTTTCCTCAAGCACATCAATATTGGTGTTTTCTTCCGCCTCCCAATCTTCCATTGGTTCATAATAATATGGAAATGTAGATTAATACACAAACCTAGATTGTATACCTCTTATAATATCCCTTCCTTGACTAATTATCAATTCTAGACTTGAGATTTTTGACAATTGATCAAATACCACAAAAGTCCCTACTCCATCTTGATCCCTACAACTTTAAACCACAAATTGTGACTGAGAAATATATTGCATCCACTCACTTGGGTGAAAGTTTAACTGCATCTCTCTCCATGGATTTGGTTGTCTGTAATTGTGCCTTCTCTAAAAACCACCAGTCCACAGTTCACACCTTACCATCACTTATGGTAGATACGACATGTGCCTTGCAAGTCTTTTTTATATTCTTAGAATTCATAAGTCCAACATCAGATTCCGATATGGGGTTTCTATAATTCCCATATACTCTTCTTCATTTTCAAGATTGTCTTTTGTTTTTCATTCAATAACTTGATGATTTGCCTCCAAATCCAATTATCGTCGTAAATTTCGGGTCACCACCTAAATCATCTTGTTTCATAATCCTTTTTCTTCAAAATATGTAAATCGCACTACAATCTTTACACCATCAACCACTTAGACCTCTGATGCTTTTGAACATACCTCTTTTAAATTTGAATGAAAACTAAACTATTATTCTAAACACCTTCATTTACACTATAAACAATGGTAAATGCAAAAAAACCCTCTTGTTCTTATTAAAAAAACAAAAAAAATGCCCCAAAACATGGTCGCCAAATGGTAGATGTGGATTAAATCCTTGCAAACCTATTCCACACTTACTATAACAACATATTTGCACTATAATAGGCGCACATTCATAATTTCTACAATTATTTTAAATACACATACCTCTGCAATTCATTAAAACACTAGATTCATGGTTATTTCATATAACTAAAATCTATAGTTCAAGATACGATTGCAGAAAATCTAGAAACAAAATTACACTTCATTTCCTTATTCTTTTATACTACAAAGAATTCACACAACAATATGAATATGAAAATCACTACAAAAGTTTGTATTTTTCTTATTTACTGAAAATTTTAATAAAAAATACAACAAAAAATCCCATGTTCTATTGAAATGAAATCAAATAAAAAAATTAAATCTGTGGTATTTAAAAAAAAAACAGAGTTTGTAGTTTTTGCTACAAAGTACCTACATCTATCACTATTCCAAAATTGTGTGTTTAAGAATGAATATCCTTTCCTTATATTTCCCATCTTTGAGCAGTCCTCAAGTCACCATCAACATGATTCAAAACTAAACAAGAATTCAAAATTTAAACCTCCAATGTCCAATGATCAACCTTTATCCTTAATGCCTTGTTCATCCAAAACAACATAATTAGCTTACCCGTTTAACAATTAGGCCATCACTTATTGGGTGGAAAAATAATGACTATTCACATGAACAAGACTGTAGATCAACCACTTATGAATTCAATGGCTATTGGAGGGTATAAAAGTACAAATGTTGAAAATCCAAGAGGAGGATATCACAAACCATTTGTTGTAACAGTAAAAATCCCTGATCATAGAAATGGCCATTTTGTTAGGCCAAATAGGGTAGCTTTCAAGTATCTTGACTTTTAAAAAAATGTTGATCCAAAAGTTCGTGTCAAGTGTTTAATTCTGAAATGAAAGCAAATGCATATTTTTAAAAAATATATCATCAATGCATTTTGCTATATGCTAATGGGTACAACATTGGACTAATGCCACAATTACATGTCAGAAATTCCTAACTATATTTTTTTGGAACGTACACAGGCATTTTGCAATTGTCATCAAAAGATTCAAAATGACAAGCAAATATACATGGAATTAAAGAACATGAAGTAGGAGGACATTGAGAGGGTGGAGGTTTACTATGAGAGGATTCAAAACTTGGCTCATGGTTTATAATGTTATGACCTTCGCCTTGGGCTCGTGACCAAGGCAAGGGCATGGAAAGGTGCGGGCTAGGCATGCAACTCGGGAGTCACATTCACACTCTTGAGAGTGGGAAAGAAGGTGAGTGAATGAGCCCACACACTCCCAAGTGGACTCTCATTTTGGGAATTGGAGTCCTGATGGATTATTGAATCTTTAGGAAGAAATGTGAAGGGTCAAAATTCATTGGATTGAGAACTTCTTTATACCATTTGAAAGTTCTTAAGACTTAGATGTCTAAAATAGGGTTGCATTATTCATTCAAGTACTTACAACACAAGTTATGGTTGAAAGAAGAACCAAGAATCAAAATGTTAATGACTTCTGACCATTAAAAGTTAAGAATCGCCCTAGTTTAAGTGCATGCAGGAGGCATGTCACATATCATTGGAAAGATCTCAATGAAGGCTATAACTATATTTCAAAACTCGCCTCAATTGAGGTCTACATAAGAAGTTATGGGCGTCCAAAGTGGCAAAAGACCCAATTTCGATAATTGTGAGACTCTTGACTTGGAGTCTCAAGAAAAATGCCATTTGGGTATAATCCCGTGGCAAATCATAGAAAATAATATTAAGGAGAAGGTGGTGGCTTTCCTTTAGTTTGGGCTGTGGTAAGTCTTATGAGTAAGTGTATGTTTGTGGCTTGTCTATGCACCAAAAAAACTCGAATTATGTTCTAACCAACTTGTTGTTTGGTTTTTGTAAATCGATATGAATAATTGAATTACTTGTCATTTGTCCTAATCCCCATCCCAGAGTTTCAGCATGGCCCTCTTACCTTTTGAAGTGTTATGAGCGAATGAACGTACCCCAACTCATCTTTCCATTGTTTTCACTTTGGGACTCACATTTAAGCCTTTCAAAGAGTTCAAGGGTGCATCATACAAATACCAACCATAGACAATTTTTTGATTATTGTGTTTACAGCAAGCTTGTAATCATACCTCAGAATTACGATTATAGAAATGAAGAAGTCAACATTACAACAACATAAGGAGGCGACGATGTTGTGTGAAAAAGACATGACTATTGTAAAAGTAAGGAGTGCACTTTTAGTACCACAAAGTACCAAGTAGGCAACACCACCAAAAACATAAAGTAATATAAGGAAGACTAAGAAGTATTGCACAAATTGTGGAGACATATGGAGACATGTAGAAAGAAGAAAAAGTAGACCATAATGGTAACCATAGAGGCAACACAATGGAGTAAAAACCCACAAAAGATATTTTCATATGCATGCCACATCTATGGTTTGAATGGACATAAAATGACAAAGTATCCAAAGTTTATTGAGATGCAAAAGATGTTTCAAGGGAAATTTATGATAGTAGCAAAAGTTCAACCTATTGTTGAGACACAAACAATAATTATAGATGTAAATGTGGTGGATGTTGATGTTACAACAAGAAGTAAGGCAACTAAAAAACAAGTGTTGAAGGATAGAGAGCCAAGGAAAATAAAAAGTGTTATTGATTAGGAGAAAGAAAAATGGTCGAAAAAGTCAATGGTGGAAACACTTCAACATATTTAAAAAACATAGAACCAGATAGAAAGGCCATACACATCCATGGAAGGATGGAACACAACCAAGTTGAGTATGTCAAATATTACCCCTATGGAAGCACAAAAAATTCAAAAGGTAATGAATTCACAAGAAAAATTGATTGTAGTAAAAAAGATTTTTTTGGACATTGGTAAGTAGATGTTAGAAACAAGTTATATTTTAAACTTAGGATAGTTACTTATAATAATTCCTAAGTTAAAAATGTATCTTTGGTAGAAACTAAAACAAAAGAAACTTAGAATCTTAACAGAGCAACCATAGAGAAACAAGTTAGTTCTTTAGTACCAGAGGTAGGGACAATTGTTGTAGCAATAAATAATCACATGGTAGTTATCTAAGTACAGACTGGGAAGAATACAATAAAAGATGTGTTGTTTGATGGAAATTCTGGAGTTTATATCATCATAGAATAGTTGAAAATTAAAGGTGGGGCTCCCAAAGCATAAACCTGCACCATATAATCTAAGGATGATAGATCAAACAACCACAAAAGTAGTGGGTTTGATTAGAGACCTGAAGATATATGTTGACGACATTCCTTACATAACTACGTTTACTGTGCTTTAGAATAATGCGGTAGATTCTAGTTTTTCCATGTTATTGAAGAGACCATGGTTGAAGAATGCTAAAGTGGCACATGATTGGGGGAGTATCACTATTACCATACAAGGGAATGGGACAGTTAAAGCAATTACAGTCACCAAACATTTAGGAGGTGAAGTAAGAAGACTAGAAATTTTATTGTGCTATGACTATCAAAATGGTATCACAAATGAAGAAGAAAATATCATCTTTATCACAAAGCCAAAACTGTTATCAATAAAAACAATTAGTTTACTTGACATAATTTTAGTTTGTGAATACCATAGATGTGGAGGTCATGGATGCTAGTGTGAAGATTAGTAATTCAGAGCTAAATTAAAAGTATAGATCATAGAGCAAAAGATAACCAACAATAGATATAAGCTAAAGTAGCTTTGGAGGACAAGGTGTATCCTAAGATGTACTATAGTCATCAACTAGGGAGTGTTATGGTGGATGAAAGTCTAACAGAAATCAAAGCACATGAATTGTAAATAGTTAGATGGAAATTAACTAAAGACCAACAATTGATGAAGCTCAACCCGAAAATTGATGCAAAATCACAACTGGTGAAGATCTATGCATAGTTAGAGACAAGCAAAATATTGGAAGTGAAGCAACTATTGAAGGAATTCAAAGATGTTTTTGCATGGACATATAAAGATTTGAAACGGATTCCACCAAAATTGGCACAACAAAGAATTGAGTTGAATACTACTTTACCACCAACACATCAAGTCAAGTATAGATTAAATCCAAACTATGTTATAGCAATCAAACAAAATATTGATAAATTGTTAGCAACTAGATTCATGCAATTTGTAGAAGAGGCTACATGGTTATCACCTATAGTAGTAGTACCCAAAAAGAAGGGTAAACTGAAAATTTATATAGATATTTAAAAATTAAATGCAACCATAAAAAAAGATCCATACCCAGTACCTTTTACAAATGAAGTTCTGAACATAGTAGAAGGACATGAAAAATATTCCTTTTTAGATGGGTATTTAGGATATCAACAAATGTTTATAACTCCAAAGGACAAATATAAGACTACATTTGTTATAGACTAGGGGCCTTTTATATGGAAGGTGATGTCGTTTGGAGTTTAAAATGGACCTCCAACATATTAGAGAGTTGTTACTAAAGGATTCAAAAAATATTTGGACAATTTTATGAAGATATTTCTGAATGATTTTATAATGTATAGTGACATTGACATTCATTTGCAAAAGCTCAAATTATGTTTTCAAAAGGAAAATATGGCATTGGTCTAAATCCAGACAAATGTGCATTCATGGTATTTTCAAGGATGGTCTTGGGTTTTATTGTTTCTAAAAAAGGGAAACTGCCAGATCCAAAGAAGATACAAGCAATAGTAAACATGCCACCATTTAAAAATCCACGGTAGATTTAAGTATTCAATGGGATGGCACAATTTTACAAATGTTTTATAAAAAACTTTGCTACTTTTATGGCACCTATCACTAAATTGACTTGAAAGATAAAGACTCTTCTTTGGACATAGGAATGTTAGAAGGCTTGGGAGTTAATCAAACAGAAGTATATTGACGCACCAATATTCTTATCACCAAACTAGTAGGTGGAGTTTCATGTAGATACATATGGATCTTTATTAGCTTTGACAACTATGTTATTTTAGAATTTAATAGGGAAGAGTGATCAACTAGTGGTGTATGCTTCTAGACTTTTGAATAAATTAGAACATAATTATAGCACAATACACACAGAGGCTTTAGCAATGGTTTTTGATTTGCACAAGTTCAAACATTATTTGTTGGAAAATAAGTTTGTTTTTTATGTAGATCATATGGCATTGGTCTATTTGGTCAACAAACCATAGGTTTTAGGGATAATAATTAGATGGTTGTTATCGTTCTTAAAGTATGATTTCACAACATTGTATAAGTTAGATAGAGTTCATGTAGTTGTAGATGCATTGTCAAGACTACTAAATATTATAAAACCCACAAGTTTGCCTGATCAAACAATAAATGCAAGTTTGTTTTACATAGAGCTTGAATGGCTGAATGATGTAAAAGAATTTTTGAAAACAAGCTAGATTGAAGGCACATTATCTGTACAACAGAAGCAGAGATTGGTTAAGAAAGTAGAACTTTTCACATTGAAGAATGGTGAATTGTACAAAATGGGCCAAGACAATAGACCGCGAAGATGTTTGACAACTACAAAAACACAGATGGTGATGAAAAAACTGCATGAAGGACCATTAGGAGGTCATTTTGCAATTGAAATCACATAGAGGAAGATATTGGATGCGGGGTGTTGGTGGCCAACTCTGTACAGAGATGTGCATGATTATTGTAGATTTTGTGATGCATGCCAAAGAACATGTGGATTGGCAACTCAAAGTTTTACAAGTTAGTCACAAGTCTTGGAAAGGAACCATTTATGAAATGGGGACTTGATTTTGTGGGGCCAATTAAGCCAACATGCATATATACATGAAACAAATACATTCTTGTAGCCATAGATTATGCTACCAAGTGGGTGAAAATAAGAGCATTGAGAACTAATATTATAACATTAACGACAAATTTTTTGTATGAGTGCATATTAACCAAGTTTGGATGTCCTTTGACTATAGTCATAGATCAGAGAGTTCATTTCATTAATGACACCATTAAGTATTTGACAGATCATTTTATATTGAAACATGTGAATTCTACAACCTATTATCCTCAAGGGAATGGGTTGGCTAAGTCTACTAACAAGGTACTTGGGACACTTTTGATCAAGTTAGTTAGTGAAAATAGAACAAATTGGGATGAACATCTATCCATAATGTTTTATTCATACAAAATTACATATAAAGTAGCAATAGGGTATACACCATATTAATTAGTGTATGGATTACATCCATCAATGCCCACAAAATACATAATGTTAGTTGTTAGTGGAGAGCAAATAAACAATACTCCAATAAAACTTTTAACTAGCAAGGTTTCATAATTGGAAAAATTGTAGGAAACTAAAATGCAAGCTGCAAAAACTAATGGTATTCAACATTGGAATAGAACATTATGGAGTTAATAAAAGAATCCAAAAAAACAGTTCAATTTTGGTGATTATGTTCTATGGTTTCCAAAGGGTAATAAGTCACACCTAAGGAAGTTTACTAGGAAATGGTTTGGATTATACAAAGTACAATATGGGTTGCCAAATAACATTATGTTTTTGGTGACAATTGAGAAGTTTGAAGCTAATCATGTGCTGGTCAATGTGAATAAATTCAAACCATACAAATACATGGAGTCTAAAGTTCATAAATAAGAACAATAGATGCTAATGTACTGGGAACAAAGTGTAGGTGGATTTCAAGAATAGGATTTTAATACAAACGTGGAAGATGAAGATTATGTAACACAAAAACAACAAATACAGGGCAATGAAAAAGAAGAATGGATGGAAGATTTTGAGGTTAAAACAATATTGATTTCAAAACTTTAGATGATGAAATAATCATTGAGTGATAATTGTATAAAAAGACAAATCTAGGATATAGAAATTTGAAGCTAGTGTATCAAGGGCATTGACTAAATCATCAGATGTATTCGCACAATCATTAAATGTGTGGGCATAGTCAGCGGATTTGTCAACATAATCAACATAAGTATTGGTACAATTAGTAGATGTATTAGCATAATTAGTAGAAGGCGTATAGGGAGAATGACGTGGAGTTAGTATAGTTAATTTAGGAGGATTATGGATACAAAGTAGTTGGAAGATGAGATTTGAGGCATTCATTCATAATGATGACGTGACATGCTTCTATGTGGTTGTACAAGGGACACAAAAAGTGGTGGTGATGGGTTGTCATAATTTCAAGGATGAAGCATTAATTAAAAGATGGTGGGCAAGTCAAAAAAATAAATGCAACGGGAGGGAAGCTCAAGGAAAAAAAAACGAAGTAACCATCGAAACTTGTTTTCGATTGTTGTAAGAAGTTGTATGTTTTTTTTAAGTTTTGTAATTCACCAAAACATGAATGCGAAAAGTGTGATTGAAAAATTGCAAAAAGTACCCAACTAGTATTGGAATTTGTAATTAGCCCTTTGATTATGCCATTGGTCATTTTGACCAAGCCTACTTAATTAGCCCTAGTTATTGAGTATAATAAGTGGCTTTATTGACTAGGGCACTTTCCAATTTGATTAGATGTCCAATTTGACTAATTGTCAAATCGATCATTTTAGTCAAATTAATTAATTAAAAGATACCCATTGTCATTCGAGCCCTTGGCCTCTAGTCAAAAATACATGTCCTTTAATAAAAAAAGACCCATCTAATCAACTTGGTTAATTTGAAAAAATAGGAATTATAGTAGTGATGTATTATCTACCCACCCATAAACCTACCTACCAACCTACCTACCCACATACTTGCCTACTAGCCTATTGGCCTACCAGCCTACCCATCCACTCGTCTACCTACCTACCTACCCACCCACCCAAGGCACCTACCTCCTACAACATACCTACCTATGTACCTCATAGTTTGGTAATGATGTGATGAAATAAACATGTGAAATAAAAAATTTGACAAAAGTTGAACAATTTTTGATGATGTGGTTCATTGGTTAAAGTTTTGGTTTATCATTGGGGAGGGCAAGGGTTCAATTTTTAATATTTGTAACCTATGTGCACATGCTTAGGGGGCTAAAGTAAGTAGTTTAAGTAAGTAAATTAAATACGTTATACTATGTTATGTTAATGTAGGTGAGGTGAAGTGAGATAGGGTAAGGTGGGGTAGGCTACCACCTACCTACCTACCTACCTATGTGCTTACCACCAAAAAAAAATGATAATAATTTTTAAAATAAATTATTTAAATATGGGCATAAATTTGACCAGTCAAATGGTCCATTACTTTGTTAATCAAAAGACCACCCAGTCACAATGGATATGTCAAAATTGACTTGTCCAAAATGACAAAGTGGTCTTTTTGACACTTGTCCAAATTGGGTCTTTTTTTACTAGATTTCCTAGTTAAAAAAACCCATGATTTTTTTGTAGTGGTAGAGTTGATTTAGATTTGTGTTTAAAAACAATGCAAAAATTTCCCTAGAACCTTTTGATTTCTAGAAATGCCAAAAGAAGTTACAAGAAGTTTTAGGAAATAATTAAAGCATGTTATACATCAACTTGTTATATAACATGCACAAATGCAAGACAAACAACAAGTGTAACCTATGGAAAATGAGCTAGTGAATGCACCAATCATGAAGGTAGCACAATGGGTAGAAGTCGATGTTCAACATCAAATTTCAATCAAACACATGTGCACAAGGAATTAACAATACCCTCAAACATTCGCCAAGTGTCACCATGAATTTCATCCCAACAATGGGCATCAAGTACTCACAATGGTGGCAACAACAACAATTTTTTTCAAAATTTTGATGAAGTTTCTCAACAAGACAAGAGTGGTAATTTGCAACCCTTGGTTATTTCATACCCATAATAGGTGCACCAACACAAATGACAATTTTTGTTGGGTTATGAAAGACTAAACTAGATCCAAACATTGATTTGGTGACAATAGATTTGGAGATGGAATGAATCTAACTTACAAATGGTTGGAGTAAATTTGTCACATCAATTGAAGACCTTCCAATCAATTGGTTTCCATGCCTCATTTGGAACTAGTTGAGCCTTGAGTAATACTAACTATTGTTCAACAAGGGCCAATATATCAACATACCACTTGGCCAACCAAACCAGTTTGTGGTCAAGGTGAAAGATTACATGTTCCTCAAAATACACAAATTTTAGGATGAAGTCTTGGTGTTGAAATTGTTCATATTGTCACCATGTGGGACATGAATTCAAACATTGCCCCTTTGTTGATGATAAATTAAGACAACTTTTGAAGGATGAAATGATGAATGTTCATCAACCTATTATCCTTAGTACAACAATATTACCCTATGTGCCTATGTAAGGAACTCAAGTCATGTATCCAAACTTTGGTCACATGATAGTATTGGTTAGTGTCAACTAGTTTGGCAACCACCTATTACACCATTTATATCAAATTAGACCAATGACTTTCCTACATCTACATACCTAATGTGATAAAATGTTATACACCCCTACATACTTTTAGATCCTAGTTTGTATCCAACATATAATCATACTGGAACCAAAAAATTTGATCCTTTGATTTCTATCAATTGCACATGTTATGTACCTAGATATGTGTACTTGGTCCTAGAACAACCTCTCATATTGCTAACACCAATGCCACATATTGTTGGTAACCAACATGCTAGAATGGTTTAATTAATCATTAGCAAAAGCAAACGACCTATTCTATAACAAGTGATAGCCTTGATGACAACCATTGCACCAATGAATATTAAGATTCATTGAAATAGTGATAGATTGCCAACACATGTGCCAAGAAGAAATTTTGCTCATCATCCACTAGATGGAGGACATCCTACAGATTCACATGGAGGAAGTTCACCCAAAGGAGATCCATGTGGAGGACCACCATTCAATCCACTTGTTGAATTATTTGGATGGTTAGCACTTGATCCACACATGTTTCTATCACCATGGTATCCACCAATTGTTGCACAACTTACATTAAAACAAACAATTAAGTTATTGTACAAGAACTTGAAATATTCAACCTATGTGAAGGATGTTGACCCTAATGCTTACGTTAGAATATTCAAGGAGGCCATTAAAACTAATGGTGAGACTGTGGAAGTTGACATCATCAACTTGTTTGATTTCACTCTCAAAAACAATACTATAAATGGGGTTAAAATTTTGTTCAAAATCATCCAAATTGCACATTTGAAAAACTGGAACAAGCCTTTTGCAAATGATTTGAACTATAAAGAATGACAAGGAGGTCTATTTGCAACTACAAAACATTCAACAAAAAAATTGTTGAACATGTTGACATTTATTATGAACATTTGTTGAAGTTAACAAATAGTTTATAGGTGAAGGTGACATATGTTTTCATTACCACTGTTTTCAAGGTAGGTTTGTCACCTTTAAAATTATGTCATCATAGGGTTAGTATGTAATCAATATGTTGCAATATTAATTAACAATTCACTATTAATTGAAATAATTGACTATAGTAAATAAATTTGTTTTGAATTATTCTACCTTATGTCATTTTTAATCAATTTGACTATTTTGGCTGTTCCAACCTAGGTTATTTTAGACTATTCTCAATTATTTTAAATTAATTCATTATAAGGTATTATAGGTTTTTCCACCCCATGTTATTATATGTTATTCCACTTGAAGCTATTCTTGGTTATTTTAGGTTATTCCACTTTAATTTATTTTAAACTATTCTACATTAGGCTATTATCAATTATTTTACATTATTCACCATAGGTTATTCTAAGTTATTGTACGTAAGCCTATTTTTAGCTGTTTTAAATTATTCCAATTTAGGTTATTATGAGCTATTCTTGACTATTGTAGGTTATTTCAACCTAAGTTGTTATCAATTATTATTCCTTCATTATAGGTTATTTAGCTTAGGCTTTTATAGGTTATACCCTAAGTTATTTAAAGTTATTTTAAATTATTACACCCAAGGTTATACCTTAGATTAACTTAAGGTTAAAAGAGCTTAAGGTGGAATAACAAAAATAAACCAAAAATAAACTAAAGTGAAATAATTTGGAATAATTTAAGATATAATAATTTAAGGTGGATTAGTTTAAAATAATAAAAAATAACCTAAGGTAAAATAGCCTAAAATAATCAAAATTAAATTAAAGTAAAATAATTTAAAATAACTTAAGGTGGATAACTTATAATAATCAATAATAAACTAAGATAAAGTAGCCTATAATAACATGGGGTGGAATACTTTATAATAATAAAAAAAATTAGCATGGAATAACCTAAAATATTTGAGAATAACCTAAGTTGATTTACCTAGAATAGACAAATATAGCCCAAGATAGAATAATTGAAAATAACCTAATGTGGAATAACATATAATAGTCAAAAATAGCACAGGTTAACCCAAAATAGTCAAGGTGGAACAATAAAAAGTAACCTAAGGTAGAATAGTTAAAAATAGCATAAGGTATGTAATTTAGAATCATAAAAAACAACTTAGGGTAGAATCTTAAATTAATTTATGTTAACCTAGGAATAATTTAGGACTAACATAAGAATCTAGCCTATGGTAACCTAAGTTTCTAGTTTAGCTTAACTATGAACTAGGAGGCTAGTACGATGAATTAACTATTAATGAATTTGATTAGTTATTAATGAATTAATTACTAATGAATTTGATGTGCTATGAATGAATTCACTTGCTCATAACAACCAATCCTTATTCATTAAGGAGTTCATCATTTTCATCATGGTAAATTTGTACGAGTTCACTCTAAATCCAATGAAATACAAAATGAACTGGGACACATATTAGTGTAGTGTTTGCATGTTTTGGATCTAGATTCTTATAAACTTATAAGCACATGGATGGTGCTTGACACATATTTTCACCCAATTTGGTTCTATGTTTTTATGTTGTATGCATGACACAAAATTTAAATGAAAACATGTACTTTTTGCATCTACTTTATTGTGCTTTCACTTGAAGAGACACATGTTTCCCTACTTGTACAAAGCTCATTATTGTAAAACTTGTTTTCCCATAATTTTAACATATGCCATGATTAGACACGTGTCCCAAGGAACAATAATTGCATAAAACAATATAATTCATATTTGAAAGGTGTTTTCACTTGTGTTAACATATGTCATGCATGCTTTTGAAAGTGACAAATTTTAATAAATTGAAACTTACAATCACTTCATTAAACTTCACCCCTTCCTACCCAAAAAGCAAATGAATTCAAAACCTTCAACGTGTAGCATTCCAATAACCTCCAATGGACTCTTTGGTAAAAAGTTTGTTAGGAAAGTCCTATCTTTATAACTAGCTAAAAACTTGAAGAAAAGTATTATGCAATTCACAATGAAAGTTGTATGTGCATAAATGCTTTTTTACATGGAAGGCCTGATTTGTTATATACGATGTATCTTTTGTTTAAAAAGTGACACGAGAGATCTCATTTTCAAAATTTGATCAATGGAGCACATTATAAGCATCTAGAAAGATTTCCTTTTTAACCTTTTTTTTATTGGTGATATTTTTCCAAAAAGATAAATTCAAAATTCAAAATTCAAAAATTAAGTAATTTTGGAGGTTTTCAATTGTCAAAGGTGAGAGAAAGAAAAAAACTAAAAATCACCAGATTTTTATACTTGGTTTTCAATGTATAGCCAAATATAAAAGGGTGGTTAAAAAATTGTATCTCATATTTGGATTTTTATAATTGTTAATAGGGTTCGGCACATATTATTTTAAAAATAAAATGGTCGAATTTTTTGTAATTATGTACTAGCTTGTGTCGATTTTTTTTGAAATTAATTATTAAAAATGTTGAAAAACGAAGAAAAACGAGTTTACGGTAAGAAAATTCCGTTGAACCATTGCAACAATAGTGTGGGAAGCAAATAGGTTTAGGGTAGCAAAGCTCCATCAAAGCATCACATGTCCATCACTTTTCCTCCTCCTTTGCTTCTTTTTTTTTGCATTGCAAGAGCTTGCGCAACAAGCAATCAACATTCTTTGCACCTTTGGCTAACACATCATCTCCTTCCACTAGAGGTTTGCAAGCTGCAATTTGGTACAATTCATCGTAGGAGCTAAAAGCAACATCATCATCATCCCATGGACACTAAGAAGCTCCTCAAGCTCATGCTACAACAAGGATGATGCATTTGTTGTCGCCCACTAACATTTTTCATGGTCTTGAGCTGAAAGCTTGAACCAAACCTCCATTTCAAATCCTTCCTTGAGTGACTACTTCCTCGATGTTTTGATGCAAGTCACAAGCACACCCACTAGAACTCCTCCTAATAAGTGTTTGTATTCCACCCAAGTCTCATACTTCAAAGACTCCACTGTTTTGTTGCCTGCAAACACCAACCTTATGACACTAAGTAGTTTTTTTTTTCCTCTCTTCAGAAGTTGAATCGTATGTAGCAACAAGTTTAGCTACTACCACTGTAGCAACAGCAGCTATTGTAGTGGAGGTCTCTAGCTTTAATTCTTTGCATAGTTACAACAATAGTAGTTATTGTAGTGGCAACATGTTCACTACCATGAGTCCTAACCATAATCTTAATAATCTGCATAACATTCTGCTTATAAATCTCAACCATAGTCCTCTTGTTGGTCTATTGAGTTAATAAAAGTAATCACCAAAAAAAAAATCTTCTTATTGGAATGACCCACCAATAACAACATCAATCCAACAATAGTTATTTTTTTATCAGATATCAAAGTTGTCGTAGATTCTCACACCCCCTATTGCTGCAGCTTGGTAATTTATGGATGTGAAGTTTGAGTTAGAGCTCAATAATTGCCAAAGCTTGTGTGCTCTTCCAACTACTACTACTTGGCAAATAAGAACTAATTCAAGAGTTGTTGTTGTTGCTATTGCAATGGAACTTAATGGCAATCACATTAAACTGTTGCATCATAAAAAGTAACAATTGCAACAACAAGGTTTTTATGAGAGATCATCACCATTAAATCTGCAACTGCAATTTTATTTTTTAAAAAAAATTTGTTGCTGATGCTGGCTTTTGAGGAGATGTAGTTGGGGATCCTGTCATAACAAATGAGTTTCTTTTCATGGAATCCATCCCATTTTATAGAGCATCCTTTGGATGATTATCATTTGTTTCCTTTTCTTCTTGATGAACCCAATAGGATTTTCGCTTGAAGATTTTCCCCATTTTGTTCATCCCTTAGTAAGTAGTTAACTAAGGGCTTTCATATCCATCTTCCAAAATAGCTCATCAATTTCTGTCATTAGAAGCACATGTGATGAATCCCAAGTTAGTTTGTGACATGCAAGTTCATGGTAGGAGCTCTAAACAAGAAAAGCAAGAGCTTTGTGAAAGAGAGAAAGTTTTCCTCAATGTAACACACACTTTGTTAGCTGCCAAAACTTGGGCTACTACAAACCCTAAACCTAGTAACAATAACTTCTTTTAGTAAACATCACATTATGAATACAAAACCTTTTTTTTCCACATTGCAAGTCTAATTACAACATCAACCATGTAAGCTGGGAGAATATTTGTAAAGGAAGATTCAAACATGATGCATTAGTTTTTGTGAAAGAAACATATTAGTGACATATTGTTCTGGTTTATACACCTAGCAACCACAACACAATAGGAGCAACAACAATGTAATAATGACAACAACAATGTAATATCAACAATTCAACTAAAAAACAACATCAACAATGTAACAATAACAACAACGTAGTAACGACGACAATAATGCAACAATAATAACAACAAAATAACAATAATAGCTAAGCAACAACAGCTACTAGAGGTGCACCACTTTTGAATATTCTTCAAGTACATTGATGGAACTTGAAGCACAATAATAGAAATAGTAATGAGAATAATAGTAGTTACGGAAGGTGGACAATCAAACATTGTTCCATGATTTCAAGCATGGAATCCTCTAGATCAATCTTGTCATCATCCTCTTCATGTTGTTTGATCTCATAATCAAAATTAACAAAAAATAGAGGTCTAACAACATTCGCTTCCATTGCTTCAAGTTGGAATTGTTCATTGGAACTCCTTAATAGCCTTGTCTTTTCCCAACCTTTGTAAATCATGTTGTCCATGTTTTTCACATGTTCCCATGCATGAAAAAGCCATGCACAAAGCTTTGGTTATAAAATTGATATTCGAAAGTCAATTTTAGGATTTTCACCTTGTTCAAGTTGGTCCTTGATTGTTGAGTAGGTTTAAGAATTAAACTCTTTTTTGAATGCTTACTTGAATGGATGTTGGAGAATAACATCAGGTTGAAGGGTGCTAGTGCAATTTGCTAGAACAAATATGATGCACACACATGGGTAGTTTTGTTTCATTCAAACCAAAAAATTTCCACTTTTGTGAATTGACCAACAATCAATCAACCAGACCATCTTTTGGTCTTTTGGTAAGATAAATGATTCCACTTGAACTACATGATAAGGTATGAAGATGTGTTCAACGAACTATTTGTGGTTTCCAATGTAAACCAATGGTTGGAACTAAAGGTCAAATGAAACCCAAAAGAAGAACAAGTTATTTTTCCTTCATTCATGGGAGGAAGTGAATGATTGGTTGTCCCTTGAAACATAATTTGTAAAGGCAACAATGTTCCATTTGCGAAGGTGAGACAACAACTGTGATTTGTCTCTTTGTCTTCTATTCCAAGTACTTGGATATGTTTTGCTCCTTTTGTTTCCCATGTTCTATCACCTCTAGTGGACACAAAGTGAACTCTAGTTTGATTTATGTTAACGACCAAACAAGTAGGAATATTTTATGCTTTGACAAGGTAAGCAACCTTCTGTGCCATGGTTATCCCTTCTTGCCACCATGTTTTCGATAATTTTCTTGTGGTTGTGATGGCTACCCTACATTAAGGTGGGTTTTCATGAAGTTTTTGGTCCAGGGCAAAGTCATTTTGGACCTTCATTTTGAAGAGTTCTTCAAAACTTCAAGTGCTTGACACTCAAAAATCCTTGTAACGATTGGTTGGACAATTGGTGTAGAAAGGCCTTGTCTAGTAGCTCACATGTTTTTCAAAACATTAATGGTTTCATCTTTCAATTTTGGTCTTGTTTCCAAAATTGAAAAATGTGTAGGTATGGAAGTAGTCCTTCTTGCTATAGCTTCTTTCAAATGTGGTTTGAGCTCTCTTCTTGGTGTGAACCATTCATAAAGAGATCCTCTATTTAGTTTTTCATATGGACCACTAACTTCTCCTAGTTTTCTATGGAAGGTTTTCAAGTCATGAAGAACATTAGTGAGATCACTATGCTTCTTCACAGTTGCAAAATTGGACAGCCAAAGGTGTGGTGCAAACGGTTAGTGTAAGTACCTCATTTCTTTCTTCTATTTGTTGATTTGGAGTTTTCATCCTTCTTGTTGTCTTCTTGTTTGATTTCTTTCTCTGCCATTAAAAGTTGCCTGAAGTTGTTTTCATGGCCTTCCAATAGGTCATTTCAAGGTTGTGGAAGCCATTTGCTCTTTTTATTGGTTTTGCATCTTGATATCCTTTGAAAGCAACTCCAATTCATGAGTTATAGCAACTAATCTTTGTTCTTTATCCACTTTTTGAAACAAGCAGTCTATCATTTTTTGGTACTTGCTATGTTTGCCATATTCAAAATTGTTGTGCATAATTTTTAAAAAAAGAATGAAAAAACACCATATGTGAGCTAAGATTAATGGTAATGTGTGAAAAGAAAATAACAAGGAAGCAAAGATCTCCTATTGTTTTTAATGTCTAAATAAGAAACTTATGCACAAAATCATAATTAAACAACAAAATGCCAAATGAAAGTATGGACATTCTTGATCAAAAGTGCATGAATGGATGATTTTAAAAAATGCAAGAATGGATGAGTTTCTAATTGCCTACTTGACATAATTAAACAAGCTTTCCGAAATTTTATTTTATTTTATTGAAAAAAGTCGAAAATTTTATTAATTAAGAAAATATTTGCTTAATTTTTTTGGGGAAATAATTAATTATTTTGGTAAAAACAACCGCACCTTAATGGTAGTTATGGTATAGCTAGATTTGGCTAAATTTTCCTAGGTCATCTTTTTCATGTCTTCCTAAAGATGATAGCCAATTTGGCTACAAACAAAAATTCCTTAAAAACAACATTAATCCTTTTGGCCCTTTAGTAGCTCGACTAGGCTGGAACATTTCAATGGAAAGTAATTGAGTTGGACTTAATATATAGACTATTGCTTGTGGCATGTAAACATCCAAATCTTCAAACTAGTTCATGCAAGCATGGCAATGGAATGTTCATAAGTACATCATCAACATTTTGCCCGGACTAGAGCCCTGTGTCACCTATGGGCATTCGGCACCCAATTTGAAAATTGTCAAGGAATTACCAATACATTTTCAAGTTTGGTTCCCAAGTAATTATTTTATTTTTCAAAATCTACTTCAACACTAAAAAAAAATTCATGAAATTTTGGCAATAAATATAGGGAGCTTCTTTGGCAAATTTTGTAGATTTTAAACTTTTAACATAATTTTAATCTTTTACAACAATTTCTATTGCTTCTTTTTGCAAAATTGGGGATACATAGTGTTCTACCAAATTATAAGATATAGAAATGTTATCAATTATTAAATACTCACTCTTTAATGGTTGATTGACATGAAGCAAAAAGCTCCTAGATTCCCATCAATATATATATTTTCCCCTCTTTGTAATTTCCTTAAATTTGGCATTTCAAACAAATCATTTTTAAAAAAATTGAATTATCAGAAATATTTTAATTACCACCAAACCTGAGAAATATTACAATAATATACAAAGGGGTATATGGCATGTTGTATAAAGCTCACACTATTTTGATTGAAAACTTTATCATTAAAGAGGCTCTTAAATAGAATTTGGGATAATTTCACAAATAAAAGAGAGAAAATGAACAAAGGTCTAGTGGGCTTAACAAGCTTCCCCACTTGCAACTTACAAGATCCTATAAGAAATCATTTCCAAAGCTCCAAGGGTTGAAATTTCAAAGTTACACTTGCTTGTATCTTCTACAATGATCAAAGGTATGGCTTGCTATTTCATTAAACGATAAAAAACATTTTTCCTGATTATTTAATATGTAAATTAACATTAAAATTAAATTGACCTATGATTTCTTGACATATCCTAAGTTAACACAAAGGCATGGAATGTCCACACTTAGTGTTATATTTTAATTTTGACAAGATCAACCATAATTGTGTCTAAATTCAAGATGAAAAGCATATACCATCTCCAATGCACTCTTCTTTTGGTGTGAACTTTCGCCAAAATGCTTATGAAAATAGTGCGTGTGATGGATTAAAGGGGAAAATAGTTTCTAAAAATGAAAAAAGGAGGGCATCGTCAAATCCACCATGGCCATCCTTGATTTTGGATAGCAAGTACTTCTCAATTATCCAATAGGGTGGAACCACTTCCACCATAGATGTCTTAAGCCAAGATTTCTTTTATTGGTGAATTTTCACCAGATCCTTACTTGAAAAATATGATTTCAACCTACAGAAAGGATTTTCCATGAAAAAATGGCCCAAATTTGCTAAACTTCGAAAACAAATTCTACCAAATGCCATATTTTATTATTAGTTCCAGTAGGTAGCCAAAAATATAAAATAATTTTGATTTTTTCCTATTTCCATATTAGTACATGTGGCCAAATTTGGCTAAATCACTTTTGAGATGATATCCACCTTGGCTACATCACAAAATTGTAAAAAGAAACCTTAGTTTGAGCCTTGAGGATGGAAGAGCCAAATCTTTCACTCCAAACACACATGTTTGCATTGGTGGTAGTCAATACCAAGTAAGTACAAGCTCTTGTTCCAAAAATATAATTCGCTAGATACATTCATTAAGGGTAAAAATTAACTAATAATTCTATGGGTACAATTAAGGGCCTACAATCAATGAACATTTCAAAAAATAATAGTACTCCATCTTAAAGGTACGTTCACACATTCTGATAAAGGTGTTGGTAAAGGAGATGTAAGTTACAATTGTTCACATAATTTGTCCAATCATCAATAAATAGTCTACATGGCATGCACACATGGCTTACTATCAAACTCACTATCATTTTTGGTAGGGTGTGGTGATAAACTACCAATGTGGATTTCAAAATCTTCAAAAAATGAACATTCTTGCCCCTATTGATGGTGGTGAGTTATGAACATCAATTCACAACTAATAAAATATCAACCCACCATATCCATCACTCAAGTCCATCCCTCCTCCCTCTTGTGCATTACACCTTTCTTTCTTTACGCCATTCCTCCCTCTTGCATGCTACATTTTCTTTTGTTCTTCCAATCTTTGTATTCTTCTGCTCCTTCATGTTCAACCTTCCATTTCTCGCTTATAAGTGCCAAACACATGCGAATTAATCTACAATCGATGGAGGTAGTTCCATCAAATTTTGTTGGAAGAGGCAAGGGTGTTTTGAAAGGAGGATTGAATGACAACATGAATGCTCAACAATGCCAAACAAATTGGGAATACAATGAGGTGCATACTCTCATCAAGTGCAAAGAAGTAGAGTACATTGCATAAAAGGAACTTGTAAGTCCAAGAATCCATATGGTTCCTACTGCACACAAAGATGGACAAAGATTTCAAATCAACTTCAAAACATGATCAATTATTACATGTACAAGTGCCATCGAATTCCAAGATATGAAAGGATAAATGGAAGGGCTTCCATTTAGATTACAAAATCATTGTAGATTACCACAATGGAACTAGCCACAATATTTCTTGTTGGCAGTTGGTTGTGGATGAATGTGACAAGTTACACTTGCCAAGGCAATTCAAACATGAGTTCTATGAGGCAATAGACACGTTTTAGGAAAAGAGGAGTGTCAACAAACCAATCCATGTGAGGGACTTGTACGATGTTGGAAAAGAAAATTACATTGCATCAATAACAAATTCACAAGAAGATCAAGAATCAGCACAACCACAATGGACATTCATGTAAGAAATTCTTGGTGATGACTATGTTGCAAATGAACAAATTATGAATGATGGCAATGACATAGTTCCAATTCGGGTGAATGTTGTGAAGTTAGATGATTTCTCAACAAGGATTCATCATGTGGTACTCATGCAACACAACAAAGTTTAATAAAGTTTAAAAGATCTACTTGCTTGTTGAATGTGCATTGATACATAGAATTTGATGTGTTATTTCATTAGAGTCTTCTTCATAACACGACAACAACAATTCATGAGCTTCATATAACATTTGAAAGAAATGAACCAACAGAACAAGTTTGATGAAATGCATATATTGTGCTATCACAACAACAAGAACAATGAGATCATCAGACTAAACAAAGCAGTGCAAGAAGAAGATCAACAATGACTGAGCAAAGTAATGCACGAAAAAGATCGACAAGATCGACAATGATTGAACGAAGCAATGCATGAAGAAAATCAATAATGATTGAACAAAGCAACACATAAAAAAAATCAGCAATGATTAAACAAAGAAACCTTCCAACAACGAGAGCTCCAGAATGATGATTGAAAGAGAAGATTGGCAATGACTTAACAAAGAAACTCTCCAACAACAAGCGTTCCAAAATGACAAAAAAGACCTATAGTGTCCAAGCAAAAAAACTCTCCAACAAGAGCTCTAGGTGATGAGAGGGAGACATGCCTTACCTAGTCTTGGTGTTGTTTACGAGAGGCAAATAGAAAGGACACTTGTTGACGCAATGAATGATTATACAAAGAAAGTTGTGAATGACCTAAAAGTTAGGGTAAGTAAGGAATACTGAAAGGGTAAGTAAGCAACATGTTTGAATAGTGGTAGGTAGGTGAAGTAAGTAAGGTAGGCAAGCGAAGTAAGTTATTGAAAAGTAATTTTATTAGGGTTCAAATAGAAATTAACAAGTAGGGTAGATGTTGATAATAGGTTTGATTAGTAGTGGCTTTACCCCTATGTGTGAAAGAACCTTAAGTATTAAGTGCCTACAAAGGGCCAAAGTGAACCAGCACCCACTAGTGCAGTGCCCACCATCCACTAGATGCCCATTATTACTCAATTGTGGATGAACCTCCACTGAGTTAAATTTGATTTCACTGTGGTAACCAATTTTGTAGGAAATAAGTCTCATATATAAGTAGAAATGTAAGAAGATAGGTAACTACTAGGTAAGTAGATGGTTTATACATAGGGCTGTTTTTACCACCTACCTACTAACAACCTGCTTGTGAGTTGCTAGTAGGAAGGTAGAAAAAAAAAGCAACTGAGCTAACCCCCATGGTTTGCTAAGGAACTGGAACCCAACAGAAAACTGTTTCCTGACCACTTACCATTCATCCTTCGTGGTGCGATGGTGGGTGCTGGTTCACTGTAGCCCAAACAAAGTAAGCTCAACAGATATTATGCACTGTGTAGGTGGCAGTTGGACTTACCTTTTGAAAAAAATTAGGCACCATAGGCCTCTTTTGGAAGATTCATGTTTGCCAAAAACCGACTTCTCAAGAGACAAGAAGCCACAGAATATGATCACTACAAGGCTTAACCCAAGAAAGTGAAGGTACAAGTATGGATGCTGGTTCACCCTGGACCATTCAATAGCTTCACCTTATAGTCAATACCACAATACAAGGACGACTTCAACACATGTCTTGAATAATTAATTAAATTTCAGGTTCCATGTCAAAAAAAGAAATCCAATAGATTTTCTATTTCCCTTCATAAAATATTTCTCTTTGATTTTATTTTTTTGAAAATTTCAAATTTTTTACAAATAATTGAATTAGTGTTGCAGCTGAAATCAATTATGACTCAGTTTGGATAGGCCTTGGGTGGAACCAGCACCCACGTGGGTAGCTTCTTAGCGAGGCCTCTTAGCGGCCATGTGAAGCCCCAAAAATGTTAGATTTGAAATTAGAGACCCTGATTTAGTCTAAATATGGGATATTTGTAATAGTTAGAAATGATTTAGATGGACTTTAAGATTTGTACCATGGTATCAAAGAGAGTGCTGGTTCACCCAAGACGCCTTGGATGAACCAGCACCCCACCCTTGTACCAATATAAAAATCCTGAAATTTTTAGGTTGCTTCCAACCATGCTAAACTGCCCGTCCTAAGATAAAATTAAGATCTCTGAGCCCAAATTTAACATTTCCTGGGTTGGATAAGGTCACAAAAAGGCTTAACTCAAGAAGGTGAAGGTGCCCCTGTGGGTGTTGGTTCACCCTGGCATAGTCAATAAGTTACCAAGCATTCTCCAGTGCATCATCCACTGGAAATGAATTATGACTCAGTTTGGATGAATCACAAATAAGCTACCATGGTTTCACCCTTGTAACTTATCCTATAATTTCCACCTCACCTTCACTAGGTAACTATCAACTACCTATGTAATTAGTGGGTAAATATCATAGAAAAGTATGCAAGGCACTTGGTGGTTACAAGGTAGGTAGATATATATGGATGGTTACTAATGTAAATTGGGCCTATTCCACCTAAGAACAAGATGAGCCCAATGGGGCAAGCAATTTGGCCTTAAAGGGTTCCTTGAGGGCCTGTTTCATAGTGTAAGTTTCCCCACCATTGATTCATGTTTCAAGCACATGCTCCACCATCCATTCACATTAAATACATGAAATTTACAATGTGGAGTCAGGAGATGGCTGCCTATCCCACCCAGGAAAAGGGTGACACCAAAACCGGTTTCTTCATAGCTAACCACAGTGGTTAGCTATGGGACAAGAAGACAATGAAAAAATGTCTCTTGTCCAAGTACCATCCATCCTGCTTGATGCTCTAGTCTACAAATTTCCAGCCCAGATGTAGCCAATCCAATACTATTGAGCACAAACAAATTAAGTGGCTTCTAGAATGGTGATTCATCAGGCCTTCGTCGTGGAGGCCAGGAAGAGAAGATTTTTCTATTCCTGTATTCCTAGACCCATACAAGAATAGGAGTCTAGATTAATCATGGATGTCTAGTAGCATAGAAGAGTAAAATTCCGCAACTGTAGCAGAGGCATCCAACAAGAAGTGGTAAACTGCCAAGGGGTGTCTGGTAGCATACTACACTCTTTGACATCTTCCAAGACCAGCTTACTCCACGAGGCTACCCATCATGGCTTTACCACTAAATTCCACCGCTGGTCTACATGGGGCAATTTGCGTTGGCTACATGAACCCACCGCGTCAGGCTTGGGAGTTGAAGAGCTCCTCATCTCACACCTTTCCGTTGAGAACACACACTGGCCGCTTCGGGTGCATGAAAGCTTATGTTCCAAACTTGCCATCTTCAGTGAGATTGGCCACGACCAGTTTTCGTGCTCATATGGAGGAGGTAACGCATAATTCCTAACCCTCAAACCATCTCACCAAACAAACAATAAACTTATAAAATTGTAGTACATAACTTATTACTTATACATTCTTGGGGTTATGCTAGATTGAATGTGTTTGTCAATAGACTTTGGATACTACCAAAAATGTGACTTCAAGGCCATGTTCATTAGACAATGAATCCCATTCACACAATCCTTTGATCTTTTTTTTACTCTGTGACACTGATTTACAACGAGCGTTGTGTGAGGTTCAAGTCACCATTTGACTAATGCTTTCAAGTTTTTTCAACTATTCCATTCTCTTTTCATTGTAAATTACTAACCCAAAAACATTTTTATATATTCTCTTGTAGAAAATGGAAGGTTCCACACGATCAAATGACACGAAATTCCAACAACATCAAGTCCAAAACTTTTTTATTCCAAGATTCATACCACCATTTTGTCACAAGCGTAATCCCTTGGAAGAAGAAGCTATTCAAGCAGCCCAACAATGGTACTGCCATTATTTTGCTGACAGTACTATGACTCTCGAAACATTTTACAAAATGAAGAATATGAACTTCCAAACCATACCTGTATCTGTTCATTCAACCGCCAAATTGTCTCATCTCGAATGGGCATTTGAATTCTACATGTTCCTTTTCTCTATAGATGATGTGGTTGGACACAAAACTCGTTCTTCCTCCTTGGAGGACTTGGAGGAATTCTTTTTGGAACTAATGGTTGTGATAATATCATCTTTCCCTGAAGACCATCTTCTTAAGGAAAACCTCACAAAATATTTTGATGATGAAATCGACAACAAATTAACCAAGGATTTTGCTGAAAAAGTACTTGCGCGGGCTGTGCAACACTCTAAAACAGGTATGTTACAACCAAAATGATATTCTAAAAAATCATCTAGTGTGTATTAAAAAGTTCAACCATATGATTTATAGCACATACAACCAAGTGTTCTAAATTTGAAAATGTTTGAAACTTTTTACAGATTTTGACGAGCACAAAGTTTCTCCAGTTTGTGCAGCCATTTCAAACTTATGGTCAAGAGCAACCTCAGAGATGCCAAAAGAGTGGAACCTTAGATATGCACGAATAATACAACAATCTATGCTTTCACAATTTTTGGAAGCACGAAACCTTTTCTTAAAAAAATCTCCATCGATTTCTACTTATATGTCGCAACGGAATGAATTTGGATATATGAATGCAGCACTGGTATATAATGATCACTTAAGAATGATGTTAAAAATCAAGTATTTCAATTAGATTATGCATCAATCAATATATTCAAGTGATTTATTGTCAAATTTCTTATCACGTATATAAGATTGAAGTTTTCAAATGAATTCAATGTTAATTTTATATTGTTCAATGCTTCATGTGCAAAGGCAATGGAGCATACTAAAGTGGTTCAAGTCATTGAGTTAGTTCAATAGTTGTCCATTCATGATTTCATCCTTGATTCCCATCAAAAAAATTGTACATGGGTTATATGCAGAACGTTAAATTTGATGGATTTGTTACAGGGAATTATAGACTATGTGGATGACGTATTTTTGCCGAACACTTTATATTACAATCCAACAATGCAACGCCTACTCCAAGCTACGGGTGATGTTGCTTGTTGGCACAATGACATTTATTCATTTCAAAAGGTTTTTTGAAAATTTTGTCAACTTTGCAATCTAAATTTTTTTCTACTTAATTTAGGAAGCTTGTTCATTATGAGTTAGTTGATTAAGTCTTCATCAATATTTATCTTACAACACTATCCAAATAAGATTATTATCACATAAAATTATGCATTCATTTGGATGTAATGTTTGCCAAAGGAAATGTTTGTTGGACAAATAACATTTAAAAATTTAACACATTTAATTGCTCTAATTTATCACATATCATAACAATGAGCATTTCTAGATTTGGGACTATAAAAAAGGTTGAAATATATTGTTCAAAGTAAACTAATATATGTTTGCCAATTATATTTGCATGTTAAAACACTAGAATTTAATAAAAAACATGTTTGAACATATTATTGCACATGAATTTCTAGATGATTGAATTATATTGATGTGGATAATATAATTGATGGCATGACAGGAGTTAATGGATGGAGAAGTGTATAATTTGGTGATCATTATTGGTAAAGAAGAGGGGAGCTCCTACAACAAAGCAGCAGAGTTTGTCAACCAGATGGTGTTAGACAAGCTTGAAGAAATTCATTATGCAATTGCAGATCTACGAATACAAACGCAAAACACCAATGAAATCACTACTTCACAAATGGTGGCCATTGAACAATATATCACAGGTTGCACTAATTTTATTAGCTCAACTCATGAATTTCATAGCCAAAGTTCTCGTTTCCACGTGTAGTGTAGCTTTTAGTTACAAATTAATTGCCACAATGAAGGAATTTAGTTGATGTAACCAATGGAATCAACACAATTAATGACATGGTGAATTTATTAATGTTCCCTATGAATTAATAATCTATATAAGAATAATTTAACAATGTAGTTTTTATAATTTGGTCTCACATTTGAAAAATGTTCATTGAATGTTATTTTGAAGTGAGAGATTATTTTGTGGGAACTTTATGCAACATTATTTTTAAATTTTTAATCGTGTTGTTGGTTTGAGTTAATTTGTTGGGCAAGTACTAGGTTGGAACCTTGGCAACATGTGGATTGATACCATTATTGATATCAAATAATGAAACCAATCAATTTGATTAAAATGACTTGATGCAATACCAACTCCAAATCAATATCTAATTTGTAGGGACTTGAAGTAATACTAGCTTCAAATTAAGGTTGTGAAATTCTTAATCAACTATTTTTTTTGTTGGTTTTATATAGCCAAAATACATTTTAAAAATGAAAATTGCTAAAAATATGTTTCTTTTGAGATTTTCAATAGCCAAAATTTGACCAAAATTTAAGGAAATTTGTTATAAATGGTTCAAATACGTAGCCAAAAACATAGAAAGATGTTTTTATAAATGATTTCCATATTTGACTTGTAGCCAAATTTGGCTAAATCTTCATGTGGATCATCACCACAAGTTGGTTATAGCACCAAATTGCAAAAAAAGGAAGTAAAATCTTCAATATTATGTATAAACCTACTTCACACTACCCCACAATTAACCTTACACACTAATACTAGGAGTAGGAAAATATGAAAGGTTTTAAAAATCAATTAAAGTACTAGGCTATATATATATTCAAAAATCCAATATCAACCCCCTAGGTTGGTGGGTAAAAGCACACTAGAGGTGGGCCACTTTAGGCAAAAATCATTACAATATTAAAAATAATTTCAATATCTAGAATATTTTTGGTCGCATAGAATTTTAAGCAAACACTTTAAATTGTGCCATCTCAATTAAATGGCCAAAATGTAACCTGATCTTCAACCACTTCAATTTACAATCAATTTAATTTTTATTTAACAATAGCGATGAAAAAATGTTGTATATTATATAATGTATACATCATATATCACATATAAATTGGAATAGTTTTGTGGTGCCATAACACCTTTATTTTTTGTTCCATTATTTATGATTACAATGTTTGGGGATGACTAATGTGCTTTCACCCTTGTGTGCAATTAAAAAAATAATCCAATATTAGTACCAGTTGGAATGTTTGAAAGTTGATATTAATGTTGTGCATGTATATGTTTTAGGACTTACACTTTGTATGAATGTAAATGCTAGAATGAAAGTTATTTATTCTACATGTAAGGGTAAAAAAATTGCAATTATATGATTTTACATGTCCATGTAAAATAGTGTAAAAATATGCCAATTTTTTTTTTGTTTAGGGGGCGAGGGATGGGGGGAGTTGGGTTTAAATTTTTTTGGTGATAGGCCAATCAAAGTGGTTCATTGCAAAATTCAAATAATTAATTAAAATAAATTTTTAATTTAAAAAAAACGAACAACTCTAAAACATTTGAGTTTTTGGATGCAATACAACCTATTAAACTAATTCATATCAATGCTAATGAGTACCCAAGCTTTTGTAAAATCCTAGGCCAAAAAAGTGATGAACAAAGTTAGGAAATAGAAATTTTATTCAAGCAATGAGGTGAGGCAAAATGCACCCAAGAAAGTGCATCCAAAATACTCCCTCAAATAGCACCACAATTTGTCCCACATCCTTTGCTCAAAATTTTGCCCTTGTATTGTATATAGGTGGTTAAAGTAAAACACTAACATAGTCCCATAATGGTAGAAAATGTTATATTTGGGGAGTATTAGAAACATCATAATTTTTTTGTGAAATGCCAATCAAAGTGGCCCATTGCAAAAAAAAACATTGAGTTTTGGGATGCGCCCACAATTAATTAATATAGATTGCAAGTAGGTTTAATTACTAAAGGTATATAGTATATACACTTACATTTACATAAGATTTACACACCATATATATGGCTATTAACACTTACACACACAACATTGGTGAATACTTACCTAACATTGGTTAAAACCATTATTGGGTTACAAAGTTTAAAGCCAAGGTATTCATGGTTTTTTGATAATTTAGTAAAACTTTCACAAGGTGTTCAAGGTTTACTGTTTTCTTAACGTTTAATAAGCATTGAAATAACTTGGATTGTATGAACATAATTTTGGCACTATTCCAATGATGATTGATTTACCATCATATTTCCATTGTGTTCATATTATTTGTTATATTCCATTTGTATTGTGTTCACATTGTAATGATATTATTTCACTATATTGGGTATAAATGCATTAAAAGGAGCCATGAAGTACAACGTTAAAGTCCTTTCCAAGGACTACATTTGACACATGGCATTCTTGTGTTGGTCAATTTTCCTAATTTCTACATTTTTCCTACCCAATTTACAATTATGTTTTGAATATAATTACTTTTTACTATATCTTGGTCTATATCATTTATATATAATGAATCCACACCACACCTTAAATAACAAAAAACTGAATAACTTTTGTTGAAGGCACATTTTTTAAATCCATGATTTTCAAGGTCAAAAACACGTTTGAAAACTCAATTGTGTTTTAAAATGAAATTTACCAATTTCAAATGCTTTTGCTTTTATAATCATCAATTTTAAGACCCTCTTCAATTTTGAAAAGGAATGGTGCACATTTGATAAGGAAAAAAGATGTTTGGAAAAAAAAACCAAGTTGTCATAGTTGCTTTGAACATGTAAAAGGACTCTTGAAACTTTATCAATATGCATCAAGTTTTGAATAATGGATCTTTATAAATAATGGAACTTAAAAAGGAAAGGAAAATGAAAATCTAATTTATTATGCTCCTCTTCTGATTTTTCAAAGATATCAAATTATAATTTATGTAGTTGCACTACAACAAAAGGTGTCCCTGTATGCCAAGTGATTTCACTAGATTTTAAGTGAATTCACTAGTCTTAGTAAATGGGGATTAGTTGGAAAGTAGCAAATTCATTGGTCTAGTGAATGAGGACTAGTGAACTGCACCCACATTTTATAGTAATGTTATGACATAGTCCTTGGCTCTTTTTACCACGTTCACACCCTATTGTATTTGTATTGCATGTCCACCTTTGAATGTAAATGATGTAAGATTATAATTCAATATGGTTGAAATCTTCATGTTCAATATTATATTCATACTCATTATGGTCATGTATTTATGTTGTACTCACATTATTTCAACACCATCACAACACCAAACACATGTTTTTCATGACTAAAACATTTAATGATTGTTTTATTTCTAGTCATGTAATCATATGTTTTTAATCATAATACCTTTAGTTATTTTTGTGACCATTTCATTAGGATTATATGATTACATATTAATCTAAATATAAATATATAAGCTAGGCTAGGCTACCTATTCCGATTAATCTACCTAGGCTACTTAATTAGTACAAATTGTGGGTCTAATCCACTATCCTAAATTGCTAGAGCTAGAATTTTGTTAATTGGTTTCATTGCATTCACAAATGTGTTCACCTATTCCTTAAGCCCATTGATTACATAGTTGTTCAAGTTTCCAACCACTTAAGCCCATCTAATGAACAATTTTTTCATGTTACCTCTAAGTGAATTGTCTTCCATGTGTGGCATTTAGGTAATGTTTATTAACAAATTAAATGTGTGTCATAAGAAATTCTCATGATTAGATACTTGCATTTAGAACCCAAGGAAGAACCTAGGAGAAGTATATGGGATTAAAATGAAGTGCAATTGGGCACTTTTCAGGGGACATGTTGGGAACCCATTGAAGTGAAAGGAGAAAAGTGGATTCCTCTTTGTCTCCCCCAAAGCTAGTAGAAAAAATCATGGGAACCTTGAAAACATGTTAAGCATGTTCACTAGCTATAGGTACAAATTGAATATCACCATTTTTGACCTAAACTACTAGCCTCCCTTAAGAAAAGGATTCCTATAATGTCTTAGAGATTCAATAAATTACATTGGGGTGCTTCCCAACTTCATGTTGTCTTCATTTTGCTATGATCCAATTTTGATTGGCTCATCACCCAAAGTAACTTAATCCCCCCAAAAAAAGCGTTTAAAAGTGATAATTCCAATAGGTTCCCAAAGTCCTCATTGAATTCCCATCAAGTTGTCAATTGGTTGCCATTTTGTGACCTAAGTTACCATATTCTTCCTTAAAAAGTGGCCAATGGCAGTTGATTTTAGTCCCATATGCAAACCCTAAGTTCTTCCCTTTTCACCTATAGGTATAGGTGGGCCAAGGGGCTCCTGTAAGGTCTAGGGTATGGTGGCAAACTCAATATTGATTTTGAAAATCCATGTTTAACAAAGGTTTTGGTCATTGTTATGAGTGTATGATTGTCATTAAAAGATCATGCCTTGTAACGTGGTTAAGAAAATAACATAATTGCCCACCCCAGCCCTTTACATAAAGCTTGAGCTTATCTAAATTATTGTTTGAAAACAAGCTAAACATAAACCATGGTACTTACCATGGTTAGAAGCAAGGCCAAATTGCTTCATACAAAGCCAAATTGAGGACCCCATGCTTGTTGTAGATAACTAATTTAGTTTAATTCCTATGTGCACAACAAGGTTATAGCTATATCAACACCTATTCAAGTTCAAATGTTTTTTTTAAAAATGAAAACCCAAAATTTAATTTAATGAATTCTTAATTTGAATTTCTCAAAATTCATATTAATCATTTAGAACAACTTGAAATGATTAACATAATTTTAAAATGTCAAAACAAAAACATATGTAAAAAAGTTCACAATTTTCACCACTATTTGACATGGTTTTTGGCTCTTATCTCTGTACTCGCACCCAACAAGCTCATGGATCATCTCATGTGATATATTTGTTAGTTGAGATTGTGTGCTACAAATGGTGTTGTGTTCAGTTGTACTTTTTTTTGTTGTGCTAAAAAGGATGCAGCCTTTGGTGAGGTTTTTTTTATCACCTTCTCATATATTTGTGCATGTTTGATTTCCATCATGTTCATGTTGTTTGTTACCATGATTATATGTTACCAACCAAGGGCATGTAGTTGATCATTTTGCCCAATGTTGTCTACCATTGCATTTTGGTTTTCAAGTCAACAAAGCATATTTGGATTTGTGTAAATTGACTACAATGCATTCATTAACAGCCACTAAGTTTTCAACCATTTGTTGTGTGTTAATTGATAAGGTGCACTTTCCAACCTTTGTTAATATCACATAGTTTGTTGTTTTTTTTGTTATTAATTTACAACTTGAGGTTCTTTTCTAATGTGGTGGAAAAGGTGCATATAAATTGTTCTTTTGCAACAACTTTGGCTAGGGTCCATGTTCCAAATCCCATGCAAGATGCACGAAGAGGCTAAATACCAACTAAACAACTTTGGTACCAATGGCTTCCACCCTAAACCCAAAATACATTTGCCTTTTGCCATTATTGGTGAAGACCTACTTCTTGACAATGGTGGTTTTTTTATGTTATGTTCCAAAGTGTGGCCTTGCTCATAAAGGAAGCCTGATTAGTGCAAGGAACAACATGATGAACTTGGTTGTTGATGCAGTTTTGAGGCCAAATTGTATACTATTATTTTATCTAGATCATTAGGAGAAAAACACATATTTTTGACTAGTCTCTACGACTAATAATTTTTTCATATTTAATTAATTAACAATCTAATTACTCACAAGTTGTTAATACATAATTCACAGATAAATAAATAACAAAAATATTGTAAGATATTTCTTTATTGTGTAGAATCTGGTAAAATTAAACATGTACGAATAATTTAATTACTATTATAAAAAATACCTATTATAAATATTTATTTAAAAATTATTAATAATGAACTAACAATTGCTAATAGAAAATAAATTCAACACAAATTATTCATTTGAAAATTAATGATAAAATTATTATTATTATTATTATAGAATTATATTTATTATTGTAGAAATTAATATCAGTAAAAAAAATCATTTTATTGGTAATCACTAATTATAAATAAAATATTTTGTTGAAAATAAATTCATTTTAAAAATTACTCTAAAATTATTATAAAAATATTTATCATAGATAAGTAATTACAGATTTTTAAAAATAAAAATATAAAAACTATATAATAATTCCTGCAATTACAATTAGTACAATAATCATTTTAACTACAATATGTTTTTTCAAATTTTAATTTGGATTTAAAGTTATAAATTACAGATTGTGAATAATTATGTTCAATTATAAAAGCATATATTATAATTAATTCTTATCTGAAATGATCATAATGATTTTATAATAATGTAACATAAATTATAGTAATCGAATTTCTTTTATTATAACAAAAGAAAAATAAAACATAATATACAAATTTATTGTAACAATAAATTATTCAGTGTAACTTATAACTAATAAATATAATCACTTATAATTAATTATAAAAATGATTTATTATGTCCAAATAATTACAAGAAATAGTTATTTTAATGAAATTAAAATAATTCTTAGAAAATTAAATAAAAATTAAAGTTATAAATTATATTCTATAGCTTATGAATAATAATTTTAAATTGTATAATTGACAAATAAATTAACTAATTATAGTCATTTTATAATAATTCTCTCTTATTATGGAAAATTTATTATTAATATAAAGTTTTTTTGAATGAAAAGTTTACTGTAAATAAGTATATAATGAGAAATACATATAATTATTTAATGTATATATTTTTAGAATACAGTAATTATATCAACTTTGTTCATTATTTTAAGATTATTATAAAACTTTCAAATATAAATCTTAATTATAGGACATAACTTTTCAATTGTCGAAATTACTAGCTAATTATTAGAAAATAATTAATTGCTATTTTGTATCCAAATAAAGTAATAATTGATTAACTAACTAATAATTATTAAATATCAATTATAAATATTATGTATGATTTTTTTCAAATCTAATAATATAATTAAAAACTAGCATAAGCTTACTATTTTATTATAATTATTCCCTTCATTTTTTTTATAGTTAATAATGAATATATATACAAATATTTAACAATAAAAATTGTAATAATTAAATCATTATTGTATCTAGTTGTTAGCCAAGGCTAGCTATATTATTTATATTATTTGCATTATTACTTCATTCATTATACCTATTTATGATTTTTTTATAAAAATTTTAACTTTTTCCTTTGAAAATAAAATTTTCATTTGTATAAGAATTTATAAAATTTACTCACTAATTATTATATTAATTATTATAAAATAATAAAATAATAAAACTGAAAATAAAAATTGTATTGTAGTAATTGATTATAGTCATTCACTAATTATGGATTATTAATTTGAAAAAAAACTTAAAACTATATATTAATTTTGCAATAAATATTATAGTGTAGTAATGTTTCATAATTGATTACTTATAATCATAAGAATAATGTAACTTGTAGCTAGCCTAGGGTAGCTAATTTTTTATTATTATATACAGTGTGATGTCATTTGATATAACTATTATGATTTACTATAAATAAAATATTAATTCTTAATAAGTAAATGAATTAGTCCTTTGAGAATAATTTAATAATAATACAATAGTTTATTAGGTTTTTAAAGTAATTAGGTCAGTGATTGAAAAAAAACATAGGTATTAAAATATGACAAAAATATTGTTGGAAATATTAATTAATTTAAGTAATTTAGTTTTTATTCATATTTTTATTATTATGTCAATTTTAATTATTCTTGTAAATTATAAATATTTAATAATGGTAATAATAATAATAATCTCAATAGGCATAATGGTTTTAATTTTGGTGATTATATTATTATAATATGTAAATTAGTCACATTTGTAACTAATGGAACATAAGTTGTTCTTCTTGGATGAAAACCAAAATAGTTGCAAATTGATCGTAGTGAAGTCACAAATATGACCAACATAAGAAATAGATGCAAAAATGTTCAAGGGTAGTCACAAATGATTAATAGTTGCATGTAGTCACAAATAAAGTGGTTACATTTTGGCCTATTTCTACTAGTGGATGTTGTGGTAGAGCCTTTCATCTATGCTAACATTTTTCTATGGATGTTCTGGTCTTGTTGTTGGATGCAAATCATAGTTTCTTGGCTTTGAAAAACGCAACCATTCAATAATAAGGAGGAGGGAGATTTGAAGCATAAATTGTGTTGCAAAAGACCATTTGGCAATGAGTGTAAAAGTAGGCAAAAAAACTTTTAGAAATGCATTAGCTTTTCATGTAGACTATGCATTGGATGATCATCATGGCAAGTTCTAATAAAGCCTGATGTGTGTGTGTAAATAAGAGAGGATACAAAAATAGGCATTGATGTAGATGGGTTTAAGGTTTAAGTGTAGGATTTAGCTTTTGGATGTGGCACTAACCAACCTATGTAGAGTGCACTTGAAGTGCCCTACATGTAATTTCATGACAACCTAATAAAAATCAGATATTTCATTAAAACAAGACCAATTTTGGCTTCAATAAATTATCCATCAAAACAAAATAAATGTTAATGAAAGGAGATCACTTGTAGTTGAACACAAAAAGGTGAATTTACTATCCTTAGTTTTATTTTATTCGCCCTTGTTCCCTTATAAGTATTTTGTTTCAGTAGGCCTAGAATGGGTAGATATTGAGCAAATTGACTATGTCCATAGTAATTTGTTATCAATCACTAAAAAATATAGTGATTCCATTCAAATAAGCTTTCACTTAATGCACTAGACACTTTGGTGAAATGGCTACTAAATTAGGCCTCTATGTGTATTAGTGTTACCTAGGTTAGCCAAGGTTATTTATGTATGTAGGTTATGCTACCTACAAGTTACATAGGCTGCTTACATAAACTACATATACGTTAAATATATTATGTTAGTTACCTACCTAAATTTTATGGTAGATTACTTACAATATACCTAGGCTACCTACCTACCCATTCCAACCTTCCTACCCACATATGTAAATGTGTTTGTAAAAAATTTTAAACGTTCATGTGTTATATTCATGATTGGGGTACCAAAAAGGAATGTTTAAATTAAAAAGGACTACATAGGACAACTTTGGATTTTCGTTTATCTAACATTATTATAATTGTAATGGATTGTTGTATGCCAATAGATAAAATGATGTCCTCTTAAATCAATAAAAATATTTTTAAATAATTTGGATATTATGTAAGTGTTATTTTGAATCCTATAAACTAAAGGAATCAAGTGTCTAAAATACTTTTTTTTTCAAGGAATCAAAAGGAATGCATAAAGTCATATAATTGATTTCAAACTTTTTGTACAACAAAAACATGCCCCCTTCTATGAAAGTACATGTTCATTGGATGAACTTGATGAAAAACCAAATCATACAAAAATTTCAAAGTTTTGAAATTTTGAAAGAAAGGGATGGAAGGCAAAAGACTCATTTTTAAAACCATTTCATAAAAAAATTATGTTCAATGGGTTCAAAATGTTTAGCTTTAGATGCAAATCACATGTGAAGGAAATAATCTTGCCAAAAAACATGTTTGGTTGTTAATTGAAACTCATTTTTTTCCTGGATTTTCTACATTTCTGGCATTAAACCAAAATATTCATACACAATTATGTATGAATGTGAAAAATCATCATTAACACATGAAGTATCTTATATTGGATTATTCAATTTTTCTCGCTTGAATTTGTTTCATGTAAATGTTATTTGTAAAAAGTAGCTTTAAAAAGTCCCTAAGTCTTTTTTTCCTTTTTTGGTACCCCAACCATGAATGGACCCTTATATGTTGACAAAAGGCCACACCTTATGAAAGTGTGGTTCACTAGTTAAGGATTCAATTTCTCATTATGGAGGTGAAAAGTTTAAGTTTTCATACTTGCAACTTAAGTTAGGTTGCTTAAGTAGCCTAGGCTAAGCCAAGGTGCCTAAGAAACATAGCCTATATAGCCCTAGGTTAAGCTTGGTCTTGTCTTTAAACTACCTAGCTTTAGATTGCCAAGGTTACTTAACATTAAGTTTCCTAGGTTTTCCTAGCCCTAAACTTAGCTTAGTGCCACTTGTGGAACCTAGCCCTAGGTTAGGTTAAACATGTGGCATCTTATGAACACATTGTGAATTAATTACCATGTGTCCACATGACCAAACAATTTCAGCAATTAAAATTATGACCAAATAGTTTTGATCACCATAGTTTCAATGACCAAATTTTTTTTTATCTTTGAAGATTTGATGATTAACACCCATTGAGTTTGTGGTGACCAAAATAGGTTTTAGTCATCTTATCAAAATCCCACTACTGCAAATTCTAGGTGCAATTCATTAGTCTTCATTCACTAAACTAGTGAATTCACTACTTTCCAACTAATTCCCATTTACTAAGACTAATGAATTCATTCAAAATCTAGTGAAATCATTTAGCGTGTAAGGAGACCTTTTGTTGTAGTGATCGTTGATCTAATAATCAAATATAGGTTGCTTCTTGCAATGGGAGGCCAATTGTCCCAACTTTTTTTTTTTGTTCGTTCTTTTTATGGCCTTTAGGTTCCTTTGTTCTTTAGTCATCATTCATCTTCGAGGGCTTTGTTTGTCATTTTTTCTTTTGTTGGCACATGCTGGGGTGACCCATTTGTAGGGCCTTTTTTTGTGCTAGCTCTGTTTTGCGCTTTATGTTGTTCTTCGAGGTTTTCCTTTCGTGTCTTTTCTCTTCCTTAGCCAATGACACCCATATCCTCAGCCCTACCCATGTCATTTTGCCTTTGATCATTTTACTTCCTAGTTGGCTTCTATGGGGTTGTCCATTCAATTTTGCAAGTGCTTAGCTTGGGCTCCATTTGGCTTACCTCTTGTTGAGTTCTTTTGCTCCCTTAATGGGATCCCTTTTGGTTTTGCTTCCTTTACCTCTTCTTTTTTGCAAGAGGCTTTAGGCAAGGATGTTCGACATGTAAACATGCTCCCAAGATTAGAGGATGTCCAAGTGGCTTTTGGGTATCTTCTTTCAATGTTTCACCCAAAGGTCTTCCTTTTTGCTTCATTGCTTCCCCCCTTCCACATTCTCAAAGTTAATTTATTGTTTTTGACTTGATCTTAATGGGAGTTTTTGAGAGACTTTTGGGTTTGGACTCATTGGAATGCCTTGAGGCCCTTTTAGTCTATCGACAAATGGTTTTCCCCATTTTAATGGGGGCATAAGGTTGATTTCCTTGGAGGTCATTGCTCCAGCTACCTATTTAAGGAGTTGGGCCTTAGTTGCCCTTGTCATAACTTCTAGGTTTTTGTTGAATTTTCACCCATTCTTATTGGAGGTAATAGGTGTGAGCAACTCAAGGCCACTCCCTTTCCCCACACATTTGAAATTAACACAAAAGCTTCTTCCCTTGGGGTCCCTTGGGGGCTGTAGCATGTGTGTCCCCTTTAAAATAGTTGGCTAAAAGAGGCATAGATCACCTTTAGGAAAATAGTTTTGAGAGATTGTACAACCATTCTTTTATTGACATCCTTTTTTATTTACCTTTTGATTTCCATCATACATATTTGAAGTCATGTGCGGGGCTAGGTGTGAATGTTTAGTTATCAACCTGCCCAATCATCCATTTTTTCCACTTGGCTTTAAATGTTTTCTCCACCACATTGCGCACTAGGTTGGGTTTTTCGCATCCTTTAATCCTTGGGGTGTCACATTACATTTATAGCCAACCTTTAGATCCTATGAAGATCCACTTTCTTTGTTGTGTTCATAATGAGGAGAAGATGGCCTTGCATGATGTTGTGTGAGATTATTTCCAAGCCATTAAAAGAAATGCAAAAATTCATGTTTTGTAAAAGCAAACCCATGTTTTTATGCCCTTACCTTGCAGTCTTTGCATTGTCAAATTAACATTGTGTTGTCAGTTGATAGTGTTTGTACATTGGTAGATATTGTCATCATTAACTTCATTTTAGTTGATTTGATTTTGCAGGCTGCTTTTTTTTTAAGGGTTGCTACGATAATCGCGATTTAGGCAAAGGACGGTTTTAATCACAATTGATTATTGTTGGACATGTTTATCCTTTTACTTGTACAAGTTTTGGTTGTTTATAGTAGTAGGCGGATGGGTTTCTTCATCAATGTGCCAACATGGCGTGGGGAATGAAAGGCACTAGAGGCCTTCCTTTTTCAATTTTTCACATATTTTATAAGTAGAAGGTGTTAGTGGTGTTACAGCATGCACATGCAATCTCTATTTTAAGATGTGTTGTAGTAGTAGGTGAAGGTTTGTTTAGGCTAAACATCCTTTCGAATTGTCCTCCCCTTTCTTTATTTGATATGCTTCTCATGATAGGAGGGGGTTCGGGAATTGGATGTTCCCCTTGTGGTTCATCCTCTTAGGTGGTTCATTTGTTTTCTTGGATGTGGGCCCTTCCATTTTTTTCCTTGTTTCCCCTTTTTTGGGTGCTTTAGTTAATTTATGGTTGGCAAGGTTTCATCTTAAAAAGTTAATCCATTACAACAAAGTATTGTTTTTGGTTCTTCTCATGCCAATACTCAAAGTAGGTCTTAGCTCATGACACATGTGAAATGAACCTTGTGGTGTTTTAGTTATTTCATTATAAAATATGTGTGATGTTCATAATAGTTTGACATTAGTGTAATACATGACGTTAAGTATTATATGTGCCCATTGCCACCTTGTTGCTATATGAAAAACCAAATTCCAATAAGGATAAAAATATTCTAATACTTATTAATATTCTAGTTTTAGGTAGATTATTGGGAGACCCTATAGCCATGCTCTATATTAGGGTTTTTGAACCTTGAATAGCTAGGGAACCATGGGTTATACTATTTTCCAATCTCAATGTGTAAGACGGTCAAACTTTTTAAAACTTTATAGTAAGGACCATTCATTTAGGTTTATCTGTTAGACTAATTGATTGTGCCAAAATTTGTTTCAATGGCCAATTTGGTTTAAGTGGAGGCCAAATCACCCATTAAGGCCAAATGCATTTTGTGAAGGAGCCACATGGATTGGTCCATCACTAATGTTTTTGGAACATTGGGCACTTCCCAATAGAAGCACCTTTTTGGACCTTTGTTGCAAAATATAACAAGCAATGGTTTTGATGAAGGTGGTATATTCTGAGCACAAGGTCCAAGGTAGAAGGCACTAACAGTAGTAATGCCTTTTGTTATTACTTCAAAAGGGTTGAAGGTATAGGGTTGAATGTGGGGAAGTAAGTATCGTGTTGGACAAGGATTGACCTTTGCACATATTGTAACCATAGTAGTGTTTCAAATGTTATCATCTTCCTAAACAATGCCATTGTGGTAAGTAATGGACATGACATAGTCGCTTCTTGAGACTTTGCAATTATTTCATTTTAGGTTTTTTTCTTGGTTTTGGAACAACAATGGCGAGCCTCCCCAAACAGATTTTGATTTGCAACATTGTAATTGCTGCCACCTACAAGTGTGCATGGGTGACACAAGAAAACCCTAGCAAAAGTAGGTAGTTTTTTTTAATTAGCCACCTAAATGGATTATGTTTTTCATAAAAAGCCTCTCTATGAAGGTAGCTAGTCCATTGTAATGGTTTTTTAGGAAACTTCAATAGATCTCGAACTAAAAAAGGTTGTTAATGGCAACAGTTTTGATTTCGGAGGAAGGTTAGAGTGTGGGACCTCGACCTTCTTGAGGGGTTTTTAAAATAGAATGGAACCAACCAAAAAAACCACCACCATGTGAACGAGAGTACACACAACAAAACCAAGCTACTCTCATTCATGAATTAAGTTTAAGGTTATGTTCATTAGTGTGTATAGGCGTGGCAGGTCCTATAGTTTCACTGTCATCAAAGTGTCGATGGGTATCACAATCGAATAGTGATATCGTGATGACTTTTATGGACTATCATGAAACATCTTCACCCCTTCACCCAATGATTCCCATTTCATCTACTTTGCTTCATCTGGTTTCTTCAATTGCACTTAATTTGTCTTCACATTTCACACCTTGTTTACTTCATTAGCCATGAGTTATTCCTCAATCATTTATACACACACCAGATGTCCATCCATCCCATAAACAACATTTGTGTGTTCCTTGTTCTAGTTATAATTGCCTATACATAATAGGAATAGGTTTAGCATGTCACTAGACCATGCACCACACATAAATAGTCATCAACTTTCAAGATGCCGATGTTTTCAGAATTACCATCTTCTCTTCCTTCGGCTTGGACATGGATTGCATCATTATATATCATCGATGTTATCCATTTTGGTATACCATGCCCCTACTCATACCATCATATCCCATATGCACTCCATGTCGAAGTTCAACATGATTTGCACATCCCTTTAGTTCGGTTGGCTATCGATCCATTCGACATAACTGTTTGGCATGCATCTTTATTTTTCCATTCATGGTATATATCATTTCTGCCATGGGGTGGTGAAAAAAGCCACCAAGATATTCATGCCCATTTGCATTAGTACATGTATGGCAAGGGACTAGGAGACGTTACAAAAGGAGCACATAATTAAAGCACATGCATTGGCTTCCCAAAGACTTTAAGAGATAACACTAAATTCTACTCCACCTCCATCAACACAATTGTGTTGCACACGAGCACTGGCTCATGTAAGGAAATATGTTCGAGCAATGCATGCATTGGCCTCCAGCATTCTTGTGGCCTTATCAACTGTGACCATTTTGGCCCTTTGCCATCTTCATCCATTAGCTGAAGTTGACCTCCCCCTTTTTGTCAATGATTTTCATCCAGAGATGGATTTTGTTTTGGATAGAGAGGCATTTATTTATATGTTGATTTGTTTTCCATGTCTTTCATCCAATAGTCCTTCAAATATGGTGTATGAACTTTTGAAAAGTTGTTTTGTCCTTGATGACTTTACTAGTGGTTTTGATATTTTTTTTGAAATATGCGGGCACATCGTTCATGGTCAGGTTCCTCCATCAATATCACACTTGCTCATTGCATCACAACTATTGGCTTTGGAAAAACAAATTGGAAGCGTTTGAGTCATCATTATTGGAGAGGTGATTTATCAATTAATTGCTTGCACACTACCTATTAATTTCAAGGATACATTTGCAGAACATTTTAGTCCACATTAGTTTGGGGTGGCAACGCCTAACAGGTGCAAGACCACTGGTTCATGGGGTTAGAGTTATGTTGGATCTACATCCGGAGTGGGTGGTATTTGTTGAGAATTCAAGCTCAACTAATTAGGTTTCATTATTACTGGGGTAGGAAAATAACTAGGTTACTTTCACAAGGTTGAATTACTTTCGTTACTTATTTTAGTTTGGTTATTTGTGGTTTGGTCTTGTAGTTAAATACTTTGGTGTTGATGGTTTACTTCTTTTTTCTTCATTACACAAGTTTGTGTATTTCTTGTGACAAGAACCTTGGAGAGTTCTTGATGTTGTGTTTTGTGTTGGGAGCATTATGTTGTAATTTCCTTTCAATAAAGATTTATGTTTGCACTTGAGTAGATCTCCTATTTGTTAACATGGTATCAGAGCTTAGGTTGTTTGGTGAGAAAGTTGAAAGAGATCTAGAGCTAGAAAGTCTCTAGAACTAAAGCTTGAGAGTCTCTAGTAATATCATAGGAGTTTGTCAAGTGCAAAAGAGAAACATGGAAAGGAAAGAATGTGAAGAGAAAGAAAAGAAAAGAAAAGAGGTGAGAGGAGATCAACATATCAAAGTTGTGGAAATCAGATCTTTAAACCTAGATCTAGATCTACTGTGAAAAGATCTTAGAGTGAAACTTGGAAAGGTTATAGAAGACTATAGGACGCTTCTATTCTCAAATTTTCAAAAGAAAAGGATACGTTTTGTGAGAGTTATGAGCTTTTGAAAACTCTGTGCCAGATCTGGTTTTTTGGTCATATCTCCTTTGTTTGAGCTTTTTTGGATCTGCAGCTTTGAGATCTTATAGATCATATAGGAATATATGTGTGAGAAAAATTTCATGTCATTTGGATCTGTATTGAGAGAGATCCAAGCATTTGAAGTTTCAGTCTCAATTTTGCAGTCAGTTTCTTTTGAAAGTGATATCTCTTTGTGGTCATCATCAGTAGAGCTAAAATTTTGAGAAAATATAAAAGACATATATCTCATGTGTCTCCCAAAATCTCAAGGATTTTGGAGTTGCTGAGAGCGAGTTGTAAGACATTTTGTGTTCAAGTCCCAGTTTGAGGTGACTTCAAAGAAGTAGCAAGATCTCCCATTTGATGAAATCAAATGAGCTGAAATTTTGAGAGAAGTTATTAGACATAGTTGTTCATGTTTCACCAGAATTTCAAATTGATTCAAGGTCATATGTGTGCGGAGTAGCTTTGGAAAGTTGCTGTGACAGAAGTTTGTTTTGAGAAGACATCAAAGCAAAGTTTTGAAGTGGAGCAAATACAACTTGGGAGAACTTGAAGGAAGGAGTTTGAAGATTGGGAAGCGCAAATACATTATCAAGACCTTCGTACACAAGTGTGGTATGTAATCTTGTACTTAATACCATACAAAATATTATACGAGATACGTACCTATACGTAAAACCTATGTATAGTATAGAATTTCGTATAATACTCAAGACATACATACATATGCAAGGTCCATCTTGTTCAGCCCTAACTCTAACCCTAATCCTAGAAACCTAAGGAAGGAAAACCCTAACCTTAACCCTAGAAACCCAAGGAAGGAATTAAAATCATTGTGAAACCCCAAGAAGATATTGAGTGGTGCCTTGAGAAATGGCGAACGGTCTTTCTCAAATTGCAATTGAGAAACTAGACAAGAACAATTTCCAAGTGTGGAAATTTAGGATTATGAATTTCTTGATGGGGAAAGGCTATTGGGAATTCATAACTGGTGATGAGAAAGAACCTCTTCTCCTAGAAAACCCCACACAACAACAAATTTAAGCCAATAAAACTTGGCATGAAAAAGCAAGGAAAGTCTTGTATTGGCTTTCTGTGAGTGTGTTTGATTCCATGATTGTGCATATTCAAGATGCAAAATCACCCAAGCAAGCTTACGATACATTGGTGAAGATGTATAGCACTAATACACAAGCCCACAAAATGTAGCTCAAGCAAGAGTTGCATAATTTACAAAAAAACAAAATGAACATCAATGACTATTCTACAAAGGTGAAAACCTTACAGATGCTCTTGCATCTATAGGAGCCCCTGTAGATGATGAAGATTTAGTGGCCGTGACCTTAAATGGACTTGGAAAAGACTATAGCCAATTCCGTACTTCAATTGCAGTTCGAGAAACATTTTTCAATTTCCAAGACTTAATAACACTACTAATAAGTGAAGAGATGAGAATTGTTAGTACCTCATCCAATGGAGGATCACAAGAAAGTGTTTTCTACTCAAATATTAATAGAGGTAGAGGTAGAGGTGGTAAAACCTCATTTCGAGGTCGACTTGGAAGCTCGCATGGTGGACATCATCAACATGAAGGTCAAGTTCATGGAGGTGGACGAGGAAACTTTGGAGGAAGAGGAAGTCGAAGAAGTCGTGGAGGTCGTGGTGGAAGTCATCGAGGTCAATAACCAAATAGCGATTCAAATTGCTACTACTGCGGGAAACCTGGGCACATGGCAAAGAACTGTTGTCAGAGGGAGCATGATGCACGAAATGGAAAGTTGTAACAAGGGAATTACGCATCAACTAGCAATCAAGGTGATGAGCAACTATCTGTGATGCAACACATGACAAAATCAATGATAGGAGGTGTATTAGATAACAATGTCTGGTATGTGGATTCTGGAGCTTCAAACCACATGACTAGCCATGGAGAATGGTTTAGAGACGCAAAGGATTTGAAGACACCAGGGTTTGTGGAAACTGGTGATGACACTACACATCCC
>Ga0209611_10000655_pt1 | contig 53809 bp, 33 predicted proteins | sample S1TSphgellanicum_3_FD_187693 | JGI IMG/M metagenome (GOLD analysis project Ga0209611, IMG submission 187693) | Host-associated microbial communities from peat moss isolated from Minnesota, USA - S1T2_Fc - Sphagnum magellanicum MG (SPAdes) (version 2) | ecosystem: Host-associated > Plants > Peat... | reverse complement strand
GGTTCTATATTACTCCACAATGTTCATTGTGTCAAAGTCTTTAGCAAATTTCAGCCTTTATAGTTCCGGGAGTAGGCCCTTTAGGAACTTTGTACTACTTTCCTTTGCACTACTACATGTACTACCTCAATGTCACCGAGATTTTATGTGTGTATTTTAAAATTTGCGATGTTGTGAGTATGATTAAGAGGTGCGAATTGTGGAATATCGCTAGTGTGCACGGAGACTGAGAGGGTCGCAAAGTTTTGGTTGTGGTATATGTCGCAGAAGTGTTGCGATGATTTAAGGTACATTATATATTAGCGATGGTTGGTGAACCACAAGTTGCGATGCGTGTCACATCGCAAATATGGCAAGTTGTTTTTGCTTCGCAAACCCTTCCGATTTTTTGTTCTTCCCTTCACAAAAAAACACAATATGTAGTAGTGATTGATGGACTACAAATAGATGTTTATTTTAAATCAATGCAAAATTGTGAATGAATGTACATTTGTAGTGCAAATTTTTTGTTACAATGAGTGTGGAATGGTTATGGAAGAATTAATCCACATTCACCACACGTGTAAAAAATGTAAAAAAAACTTAAGCTACTTTTTTATAACATTTGAAAAACAACATGCTAACAATAGATTACATCAATTTCTAGAGCTTTGCAATCTTAAAATGGAGGAAAACACTTTGGTGCAAGTTCACATTAACAAGTTTTACATGATTACTAATCAATTGGCAAACATTTATCATATATTTTTTGATGAAAATTTGGCATTCAAATGTTTAAAGGGTTTGCCACCCTCTTTCCATACCTCAGTAATTTCACTTAATTTATTCATCTTAATGAATTATCTGTAGAGTTCATATGTGGAATATCTTGTAGGAATAATTATGGTTTTTAAACAAGAAGTACTCAACCATGGTACAAATAAGAAGCATTAATTATTAAGGTTGTGTTTAAAAAGTTTTAAAAGGGTGTAAACTTTAGGAAGTTCAAGAATGAGAAGCCAATAAAAATGGGAACTTTTTATTATTATGGCATTAAAGGTCATTTTGCTAGAAAATTTCATAAGAATAAACAATATTGGAAGAACAAGTTCAAATGCACTAGGAGAAATAAGGGTGTTTGGCAACTGGCCTTGCAATTCAATTTTTGAATTATAGAATACACTTGCAATTGTATTTATACGTTGTGAATGCTAATAGACAAGTTGCAACTCATCATATATATGATGCAACTCATTGCAACTTAATCAAAACAACTCATTTTCAACTACTACACAATTCCATTATAATTGCACACATCATGTCATGTTGATGTTATTAATTATCATCCATCTATTAAATTTTGACACATGGCATTATGAAGATTTTTGGACATAATTTATTTTTGAAATATTGATCTCCATTGTCCATTATGATTGTTAATGATGGTCCAAAATTGTGACACGTGGCACAATAATATTTTTTTGGCCACATGGCATATTAATTATATTTTGGAAAAAATAAAAATAAAAATATCTATTTTAGTAAATAGGTAGGTTGTACATAACCATAGGTAAGTAGGTAGGTAGGTCTTAAGACTTACATACCTACATATTTACCTAAGACCTACCTACCTACATAGGTAGATAAAAAAGTAAGACATTCTTACTTACCTAAGTAGATAAGTAGGTAGGAAAACACAAGATTAAGTGCGCTAAAGAATAGCCATAAAATTGTATTATTTATTTTATGTTTTATCTTTCAGTTAAACTTTTTTAAATTCATCTCAAAATGGCACATGTATTTTAATGTGAAAACATAAAAGAACAAGCCTTCTTTATATAATTTGTAACATGAGATTTGAAGACAAAACATATGGGTTAAATCTTTTAGTTGTTCATTAATTGCAAATTGAATTGCAATTATAACACTTAAGCGTTCAAAGCAAGCCAGATCCAAGGGGAGGGTTCCATTTTTTTGGGTGTCTAAACAAAATTTGAACCCCTCCTATTAGCACATTTGGTGCATTAAAGATCGTTTAAAACATAATTGAATTGAGAAAATTATGTTTTCAAAGTAGAGGGGGTCAATAATTCCAAAAAAAAGAACCACAAATGTTACAAAGACCAATTCCCAAACATCAACAAAATTCCTTGTATGTTATTCTATTGCTATTAAAAATTTCAAGATGATTTGTAAAACTTCAAGTGGTGTTCTTATATCAATTTAAATCGTTTAAAATGAATAATAAATAAGAAAGTTATGAGGTTTGAAAGTAGGAGGGGTCTAAAGAAAAAAAAAAAGGCAAAAAAATGTGTTTGTAAGTTGGAAAGTTTATTTATTTTCTTGTTAGTTTTTCATTACTCAATTTCCTTTGCATTTTAAAAAGGATTTCTAAAACTTGAAGTAACACTTCCATAACATTTTAAATCATTCAAAATGAAACACATATGATGAAAATATAAATAATCAATGAACATATATCATTATTAAGTTATAAGTAGTTGTATTATAGTCATAACATAATTGAACAATAGTACTTTAGTAGTGGTGAACTAATGGCCATACTAATTGTATTAATGGGAATCATAATTGAAAACTAGTTGTCAATGTATCCGATAATGGGTGGTGGAAATGTGGACACGTGGCATGATTGCATGTATGTACATTGTACATTAGTTGCAACATAGTTGTTGTTTTGGTGACACATTTATAATAGTTGTAAAGTAGTTGCCACATGCAATTATAATGTAATTCCTAAAAAAGTCAAACATGGTTGACTACATATGTAGGTATAATGTATATAAATTATCATATAAAAGACCCATTTTCAACTCACTTGTAATTATAATACAACTAATTGATTTTCTAACGTGGCAATTTATTTATTAATACACTATATATATAAGGGGATAATTGCGTAGTAGTTGTTAAACCCAAGGGATAGTAGCATAACAATTGTATATGAGTTATTTTTTGAGTTTCAGTTGCTTGGTAATGTGGTTTCGATGGACACAACTTTTCATAGTGAGGTTTTTCACATGCAACTATAAGTAAAATTGAACTTCTTATGATTATTTTATTTATTTCTATAGTTTACAAAAATACTTGGTTCATTGATTATGGAGCTTCACAACATTGAACATATTTTAAAAGGAAGTTTTTTCAACCTTTGAAAATTTTACTTTTTGTCACAAATTAAAATTTGGAGACAATAATATCCTTGATGTGTGTGGGAAATGCATTATTGTTTTCAAATTGCCAAATGAGATTTCCAAGTGCATCAAAATGTAATATATGTTCCAAAATTGGTAAATAATATGTTATGGGTCAATTACTTAATAGTTAAAACTTCAAAGTGGAATTTGAAACATTAAATGTTGGTTGAAGTCTTGTGACTCAAACAAGATGATTGTTGAAGTTGTCCAAAAAAGGAAGTTATACAAGTTGATCAAAGTTGTTCAATCCTTGGTTGCAAATTATAACACTAAACAAAAAATGAATGATTTGTGGCATTGGATATTCAAACATTTCCATATGTAGGGCTTAAAAACCTTGCCCAAAAATAATTTTATTGAAGGCATGGATCTCAATGGAGATCATGACTTGAGTTTCTATGATGGATACAAGTGAATCATGTTTGACAAGACAAAATAATTTATTTAACTCAACATAAATACATTGAAGGTACATTAAATGGCTAAAAGTAAGTTAGTGTGAACCCCTTTTATTATCAATTAAAATTTCAAAGGATATGGGTTTTCAAAGTGATGCATATTTGGAAGCAATGTAGGCTATCCCATTTCATAATGTTATTGGAAGTTTCATATATATAATCCAGTATGTATTAGACTTTATATTGTTTAGGGAGTGGGGGTTGTGAACTAATTTGTGGTTGATTATGGGTAATTTCATTGGATTGTAGTGAAACAAATTTTCCATTATCTAAAAAACATAATGGATTTTCGTTTGTGTTTCAAAGGAAACAATGAAAATGTTATTATGGGCTAGGTGCATTTTGACAAGAATGTAAACCATAGTTAGGGTTATTTGTGTTTTAACAAAAACATAAACAATAGCTATGGACTTGTTATATTATTTCCACATAATATTTCAAGGCATAATATATTATATATGCATAGTATTACATGCACAAGGTCACTCAAGAGTGTGAATGTATAATCCCATTAGAATGGAACCCTATACCTATGTGTTACTTAAAAGTCTTTCATCATTTTCGAGCAGTTTTTAGTATGGGAAAATAAGTTCAAATTTAATTATAGAATAGTTTTGTATTTTAGATGACTGGAAATATCTAGTATCCAATATTTACACCTATTGTTACAAGCTGATCAAGTCAATGGGGAGTAATGGCAGTTAGTCACACCAGTATTCATGTTAGAGTGATATGATTTGAGTGTAATATAACCTTGTCACGCACAAGGTTAGATCAACAATCATCTTGTCACATGTTTCTATTGGTTTGCTTGGAGCTTACACAATATTTGAGACATGAATCGCCTATTCTATGCTTGTGACCTGTCTCATGATCAAAACCCTATTGATTTTGGTGTTCAAAAGACTGAAGGCACTTAGCACTCTATGTTAAGATGGTATGGGGAAGAAGCTAAATTATAGTTTCAAGATAAAAATCTTACAAGCAGTTGGAATTTTGCAAATTTTAGGATTTTTTTAGTTGTGGTAGAATCGTCATTATCATTATTTGTCTTGTGTCTGTGTTACCACAAATCTTTAAATATACTTCCTTGAGGTGTTGTAGAGGGGTTACAAAGTTGAAGGAGGCTGATAGTGGACAACAACATTTTATTTTGGAGTTGGAATTTGTGCAATTATTGGCCAACTTTACTTACATTCACTATGTGTTCTCTCTCTTATCCTTTGCCTTTTTTTGCCTTTGTAATTTTTGTGTTCTATTAGCAATGCAAATTTACCATGCATTGTCTTCAAAGCTACTTTAGCATCTGGATTGAGCCTAACCTAGTACATAATAGATGTTTGTGCCCTTCATAGCATTGACCCACAATATGCCAATTACTAGCACCTACTAATGGGTTGAGATTTGTGGGTAGATTTTACACATAATTGATATTTTGATGATGAAGCATTTGTAGGGTACCTTAAATACCTTCTATATTGGAAGTGACCTGAGTATGCCAAATTCATTGTGTATACTTCCAAACTTAGTCCTCTTGGTTGTTTTTCTCTTTTTCTCCATGTGTAGCACAATTGTAGAACAACTTTGGATTGCTCACGAAAGTGTCTCATATAAGATGTCACCACCTATGTTTGATGGTTCATATATCCACATGCATTGTTCTTTCTAGATCTCCTCCAAAGCACACACTTTTGTGCAACAATGGCACATCTAACAAACAAGGTATGTCAAAATCTCTAGGTCTTGCACATGGTGTTGGAGAATTGGATATGGTCAAAGGTATGTCTATTAAGAATAATATAGACTTTCAGTGTAGGTATCCCAAACTTGGTATCTTGCTTTTGACACCTTCCAAACAAGTTGTATGAAATTTACCTTATTTAACCTTTTCTTCCAGTCATGAAAATTTGGTGGTTAGTTGAGTCACATTATTTCGTTCCATGAAATTGGTGACATTGGCAAGATTTGCTTCTAGATGTATATAAACTATATTTTTGGTGTGTATGTGTAGGAAGTTGCACATCAACAACAATTTTATTTTTGGAAACATCATCATAACAATCGATTGAAGCACATTTTACCCCATCCTATGCCCAAAGATCATTTTCCACCACCAATGCCACCACTAGCTTCCACACTTGTTCTGCTTCTAATACTTGTGAAATTTGAAAGTCCCACCCAAATAGGAGCTAGAAAGCAAAGGAAAAGGAAGTACACAAATTGATGCCACCCAAGGTATTTCTTATTCTACAAGGATTTCTTTGTTGAACACTTGAAATGGATTTCAGAAAGAGATAAGTCTGTCCTCAAGGACACCAATTTCTTTTGCTTCTATAGGCCCAACTAAAAAGAAGAATTAGAGAAATTTTAACATCACATCTTATGTCACGAGCTTAAGTTAGTGAATATTGTACTGTATGTCTATCTTTCAATAGTGTGACACTTGCATTTGTTGTCACCAAAAAGAAAGGGGAGATGCTTTCTGTGTGTGGAAATCCTTGATGTTGGGTGTACATACTCAATAGGAATTGCTGAAATCTTCCTGAGACAGAAAGAAGGTTATTTACAAGTATTATCTCTACATCTGTATCCTTACATACATCAAACTTTATTATCTTGGTTCTATGGACTTCAAGGGGTCAAATCTCTTTTGATTTCTTCTCAAGGAGCCCATTGTTTAATGAAAGTGGCAGCTCATACTTCAACAACAAAAATCCCACAAGTATAATCTTGACATCATCACATGGTTCCTTTTAGAGATTGGACAAAGATTTAGAACATAATAGGTGAGTGTGATCTTATACACTTCATAATATCCCTTTGTTCCCAAATCCCTGGAGCTCCCACTATTCAACAAGTATTCTCTTGTTAGAATGACCACATTGCACATTCACATTAAAACCCCCAAACTATTAAATATGACACTGCCACAACAACCACTCCTGAAATCCTTGACTCACACATCATCTCCCTTGTGTTGGTCCCTAAAAATGAAAATGCTAGACCTCCTAATCTCTTCCTGACATTCTTGGCACAATGGAAGATCAAGCGTGAAGATTCATGAGAAAAAGGAGTTCAGATCAATTTCTGCCTTTAACTGATTACAATCCACCTCCAAATCAACTCCACATGTCCTAATCATCGTAAAAACTAAGAACTTAGCTTCATCCCTTCGCCAAAAGTCCACATTCCTTCTCCTTAGCTAGCTTTATATATCTTTTCTCCTCTCCACCTCCCCTTGCTCCCTTGAAAGCTCCCACCAATTCTCCACTAGAATTGTGATTCACATAGCTCATAAAGAGTATCCATTGAACAGCTAGGATCACACTCCATCATTGAAACCGGTTCACCAAGATCACTCCACAATAACCTGCAAAACAACAAACCAAGCCAAAAATAGAAAAACAAGAAAATAAATTCTTTGGCGCCCTTGAAACACCCCGCCTCCAGCAGCTCTGCCAGTGAGTTGAATTAGGGTTTTTTGCTTTCATCCACAGAAAGCATTTGACACTGTTTTTAGGTCACAACGTCAAATTTATTCAATTCACAAGACAGGTGGATGGACCTGTAATGGAATGAATGGAAGAGTTCTCCTCTGATCAAAGAAGGGAGACAATATAAGTATTAATTAGGCCACCATTTGATTCCGAGTTGATGAAGTGCAGTGTTAAGGGGGGAGGCTAAGTGCATTCCACTATGCCTTGGTGGCATTAGTGCATAGAACCATTGTCAATCTGTTGTGTAACAGGGTTATGGTGATCCTATTGTGAAAATGCCAGATGTCTGGTGCCGAAATGTGGGTTTCTGTACAGGATTATTGTCAGACAACCTTGTTTCTAAGTATAAAACTTCAAAGCAGGTCACCGTGGCCTGGGTTTGGCAGCCAAACACATCACTATGCTCCTGGAAGAGGCTTGGAAATGAATCCTTGCCTAGATTGAAAGCTTTGCCAGTATGTATATCCTGGCTGATGGTAAGAGCACCTGCACTGATCACAGTGGCAAACCTATTGTTGGCTGCAATACAGCAGATTTGATGTGAACTTCACTTGGCACACTCTCCAATGATTTTGTTAGAGTTTCTGTGAGTTACCAACAGGACAGATTTGAGAACTTAAACTCTAAGCTCTTGAATCAGGCATGATACCCTGGCAACTTCTTATTCATTGTTTTGTGGTCATGACTGCCTAGTTTTGCAGGTTTGACTAGGAGTATGAGCCAAGTGAATGAAGGTAAGAATTTCCTGATTGTGTTGAAATTGATAATATAGGAGAAGCAGTTGTAAGAATTACTCTCAAGTGCTGTGAAGGGTTTCATTGGCCTTGATAAGAAGTGATCAAATCTTCACAATTTTTTTTTGGTGAAATTGCTTTTGAGATTCCTTTCTGCAAAGTCATTTTCTCCTCTTGCATGTATTGTTGCTAACCTTTAGAGCCAACTACTGAGCACTTTTTGTTTCGGCCTTTCCATGCTTTAACCATCATGGAAACCCATTACATATTTATGTAGGCAAATGTGCCCAATTTGATCCCTATGTCATGTGTAGTATTGAAGACATTGTATGACCTCTTCTTAGGCCCTTTATTTATTTTTGGGGATGCCACCACCCTGTGGCTTTACCCCTACATGGAATAGAATAAATGATTTGCATTACTCTCTGCAAATTTGACTGGATCTGCTTTAAGGACAGCCTAATTTAGTAGGCAGTGGAGATCTCTGATATTTAGAAGCAATTCAGATGAAATTTGGGGTTTTTACCAGTATTGTCTGGTTCTTGATTTCAAGAGGAAGCTTTGATACCCATTGTAACTCTTTTGTTTTTGATGGAACAATTTGGTTGCTGTTGAGATTGGTTCTTTCTATTTCCTAAAAATTCTCAGTTCTAATCAGTTTCACGAAGAATTTAAAACTGGTCAAATTTAAGATCAGGTTTGGGTTCATCTCTTTTACACAAAAGTAAACATGGTGTTTTGTTTTTGTGTAATATTAGTTTGTTCAGCTAGGTCATGCAGTTCATCATAAAAATTATGTAATAGTATTTATGTACAACCAATCAAGACAAATAACTTGTCTAAAATGTATCGTCAAGCTTATGTACCTAGAAGCTTCAAACCTATTCCAAACATGGTGATTGGATTTTAATTCAATTTTGAAAAAATGCAGATTGCCTGGTCAGCTCTCAATGACAATTGCAACAAAACTCAAAACTCTCAATTCAGATACCCTAGAACGGGACCTATTACCTAAACCTTAACTTGGCTAATTCATCAAATCTCTCAATGCTGATTTTTAGGCTAATGCCAGGGTCAATACCTATCGGGAGAATCTATTTGGCTTTTTAGTTAGGAGTAGAGTGATTTCTATTACCTATTTTGTGGTGGGCCTCACTGATTGGTTGATCACCAAAAAAAAGTTTTGAACACTCTCCAAAGAGAAAATCTGCATGGTTTGTCCATTTGGCCCACATATGTAACCTAAAGAGTAGGCTTTTTCCTAACTGTGTTCAGCACTACCATTTTCAGGCAATTGCCATTCTATGATTGAGGCTACCTATCTTTCCCAGTTACATACCTATTCTGGGTAGATATTTTTGGAATTTCCTGCTCATTAGAAAGTTGGGGTTATGCAGAGAGCCGCCAAAAAAGCCACCATAAAAGTTAGGTAATCCAGTCTATACTGTATACAAACCTAGAAATCTTGTGTGAGTACCAATTATATACAAACTCACCACATACCCACACAATTGGTTTTGCTTTTTTTTCATTTTACAGTTGTTGTTGCCTACAATTTTCTTCTCTCGAAACATGCATTGAGTGGAGACCCCCCATTTGTTCCAAATACAAGATTAGGTACCCAAGAATCCATCCACCCACTACAGAATTTTGAGAGAGATGTGGGTACCACCAATGAATCTCTCACATCATCATCACAATTTCATCTCTTACACTTCATCACTATTTTTTTGGGTTGTGTGTTTATATGTACCAATCTCTCACTTCATAACCCAAAAAAAATAGTATTCCAATTTCATCCCTCACAACAACACTCCCATCACTTTTTATTGTAACTTTATAGTTTACTACCAGGTACCAATTAATGTACCAATCTCTCACTTCTTCACAAGATTTTGGTTCCAATTCCATCTCTCACACTTTCATCACAATTCCTTCTTGTTTGTAAAAAAGTTTATAGCTACACCAATCTCCTTTCACTTTCACCACAAAACTTTTGTTCCAATTTCATCTCTCACACTTCATCACAAAACTTTCATTGCTATATATAAAGAAATTGTTGAATGTTCTTGACTTCCTAGTTTCCCTTTTAACACTCTTTTGCTCAGGTATCCATTTAGGTAGGTACATAGATAGTAGATGTTGTTTGCCCCTCCCTCCACTTCCTTCCCTACTTCTCATTAGTTTTGTTGTTTTGGGGGTTTTTTTTGGATTTTTTTCCCCCCTTTGGGTGCTAGGGTTCATGGCATGTGAGAAAGTTGTTACGTTTTTTTGTTTTTTTGGGTTTTCCCGTGTCTGCTCCTCTTCCGCAGATTTTGTTCAGGGTTGCGGTTTTTAGGGTTTCGGGAGGGAAAGCACCTTTGCTGCTGCGATAGGTAACGAGTGTTTGAGCTTTTGTGGCGAAGAAGAAGAATAAGACGACTAGGGTAGACGTTTGCAAGCATTTTTGCTGATGTTTGTGGCGCGATAATCGCAGGAAGGGAATCATAATTCGCCTGTTTTTCAGCTAGTTTCCTTGGTTTTTCGTGTTTTGTTTTTGCGGAGTGCGGCGTTCTGGACAGACTTTCTTCATTGAGAGTAGCGTAGGAAGTGCGATATGAAGCAGGGTTCTTTTGAGGAGTGTGTGTGGTATGGCCCATCATCATGTTTGGGATAAAATCGAGCGGCGCGGAGGAGGACGGAGCAGTCTTGTGGCAGACGGCAGGAGCAGGAGGACGAGGAAGCTGGCTTTATTATTCACACAACAGACAGTTGACGCGGAAGTAAGCAGCATGAAGACTGGTGATTCGTCTCTGCGTCACTACCTTATTCAAAACTTGAAACCCATGTGAGTGATTGCTTTTTTTTCGCTTACCTTGCCATATCCTTCCTTCCTTCCTTTTGCACCATTTTTATTGCAACCCTGATTCTTGACTGCACATATCAATCCCATTTCCAATACCATTGCATTTTCTGCTTCTCGGCTGGCTACTCGGCTTTTCTTTGCAACGGATTTGGGGTTATTTCTTAAGCCCCTGTTTCAGGAGGGGTTGTATTCACCTATCAGGGGAACCTTGGTACGTGTCAGGGATGGCTTCCCTCTCTTTTCACTTGACCATCTTTGTAGTGATGGATTCTCTCAGTTCCAAATGCAGCTCTCACTTTTTATCTGCAACCCTTCTTGAAAGAACTGTAGGTCAATGCAGTTGATATGTGCAATTTGCAAATTTGCTATAAATTTCTAAAAGCCTTCTCCTGTTTGTTTCCCTGCCTACCAGAATAAAATCTGTGTGTTTTAAGGATTCTAAGAGATTTTAAGGCTTTTCTCTCCTCCCTCCAGCTTCATCACATTTATGATCTTCTTGTGTTGCTTTTGCATTCATGTGTCTTGTCATTGTCAGCACATAAGTTATGTATGTACTGATTGTCCTTTAGCAGAGAACTGTTCTTCCATCTCCTGTAATATGGCTGTGTGCTATGTGATTGAAAGGCAGTTTTTGTATATGAGAAAACATAGGAGTTATGCGGGTAGAAAATAAATCGTGTTGCATGGCTGGGTGTAAAACAGGACAGAGGCAGATCCAACTTTGCTCGCAGACTATGTTGTAGCCCTTTTGAAGAATAATAGGCCCAAGAAGGAACTCCAGAAGTTGTGCATTGACCAGCTCTACGATTTCCTTGGCGAGGGTAAAGCTTTTTACACCTGGAGAACTTCCTACCTGGTTTGCACTGCTTTGTTTTCTGCCAACCTTTTTTAATCTCCTAACATTCTCTCATGGTAGTGTCACAGTCTACTTCCCCTTTCCTTCCAGTTGTCTCGCATTTGTATAGTGTCTGTCATGCCTGTATTATTGTAGTAAATGGAAAAATTTCTCTCCTTGCACTTGACAGTCTGTTCACCCATGGGGTACTGTAGAGAGATTGTGTGACTTTTGTACGTCCAACTCTGTGCAGGAACAAAGCTGTTTGTTTTTAATCTGTTTCGTGCGCTGGAAGATGGAACTATCCCTTCTATTTCAGACAATCTTGAAGGGAGTGAGCAACTGGAGTCAACAGATGCTCCAGGTGGTGGAGTGGAGATGCGTACCTCTCCTTCACATCTAGAACGACTTCCAAGCAGTGGGCTGCATGTGTGGAATGAGGAAGGTGAGGAAGAGGAGAGCAGTGATGATGATCGAAACCACAAGCATCGACGGCGTGTTTCACGCTCTCGCTCATTAGACCCTAGCGAGGAGCCTGATTCTTCACGCTTCAATGGGCGACCTCCAAATGACATGGCACACCAAGCTAGGGGCCATGATAGGGGCCTTGCGCACTTTGATAGAGAGCACTCAACTAAATATGACAGACGATCAGGTCGAGAACATGCAAGTCGGCATTTTAGTAATGGGGATGAAGGGCAGCGAAACATGATAAGAGGGGGGCCCCGGACCCGAGGGGAGGTGGCTGGCCTTCACTATGATGGCATGCGCATGTTCCAAGGCCGAGGAGGAGCAGGACCTTGGGGTGTGCCTCTTCGACCACCTTCCTTTCCAGAGGGACCCTCTCCACTCTTACCCCCAAGCTCAGGCTTCTATCCAGGGGCCAGGACTATGGCTGGTCGAGGTGCAGAGTGGTCAACAGGATTTGGACCAATGCATGGCATGGGCTCTGGTCCTATGGAACATGCTCATCATGGTCAAGGCTCAGGTGCAGTTGGCATGGGGATGGGCATCCATGCTGGGCGGCCAAGATGCCCAGATTTTGAAGAGCGTGGGTTTTGTTTGAGAGGGGACCTGTGTCCTTTGGAGCATGGTGCCAACAGGATTGTTGTTGAAGATGTACAGGTATCCCCCAAATTTGTTCATTGTCAGCATTGCCTTTTATTTTCTAGTGCACTACAAACTGAGGCATAGGGATGGTGGTAGATGTGGTTGCTGTGGCTGGTTTAAGGCTTTTCTTTGCTTGCTTGGGATCTATTTGGAGTAAAAACTTACAGTCTCCATTTTTTCTGTTGGTGGAAAGTTTCAAAAATCGTGTCTAATTTGGGGATCAGAACCAGATCTTCCAGCAAATAATTTCTGAGATGCTGATTTGTTGGGTACTAATGTTCTATCCTGGATTATTCTAGTTTGGCAATGGATCTATGTTCCCACAACCCAGTCTCCAGGTTGTTGGATAGTAGTGCTATATCCTGGTGTTTTGGTGTGCTTAAATGATATGGTCAGGATGCAGAGGCCCCAACCACTACACTCTATAGAGGCCTCTCTATGCCTTTGGCTTAGATGCTTGCCCATGCACAGCCAAGCTTAAGTGAACAAAGCTTACCTTCCCAAGCTTTTTGCAGCTTGAATGAGGACACTTTTGACTGTTTGATGACCTATGCATCTTGATTGCTAGCAAACATCCTGACTGAGTCTTCCCATTGCTTCTGGAATGTGATAGAAACTCAGGACACTTGTGACATTGGTTCCAAGCAGTTAGACTCCCCTACAAGGGGCCATTAGAAAATGATGGAAAGATTGAGAGAATTAAAATCCAGAGAGGTTATAGTTCATCATACTGATAATGTGCTTCTGACTTTGCAGAGCCTTTCCAAATTCAACTTGCCTGTCACACTACCTAATGGGCGTGGCATGGGCATGGGCTCTGGACCAATGACAATCTCATCAGGACCGATGCTTCCTTCCAATCCAGCAATAGGCAGTAGAGGAGCATGTGTCAGTCAGGAGCCAAGTGTCCTTCCTATAGGAGAGGTGTCAGTCCCAGCCAATGAACCTGACTTATATGACCCAGATCAGCCATTATGGAATAAAGACCGAATTGTACCATCAGGGAGGATCACAAAACTACCATCATTTCACAAGGGACCCCGAGAGCAGGTCTGGGAGGGAGATGCAGGGAACAACCACAAGACTGACAGATCTAGTGAGGTCCTGATGGGTGGAGGAGCATCAGATGGTGGGATGCATGGAGCTGATGTAGGGTCTACTGTGTGGGATCGGATTGGGCCTGTTGATCGGAGTGCAGAGGGTAGACCATCAGCGAAGGACAGGATAGAGGACCAGCAAGTTCAAAGTAGAGGAAGGGGACTTTGGCCAGGGAAATGGGAACGGCAATTGGAGACTCCACATGTGCATGTTGTTACAGGACGTGGGAGAGGTGTTACTGCACGAGGGGAGGTAGGACTGCCTGGTCAGCGAGCTAAGGAGGGGTCTAGCTTTGGATCACGATCAACCATAGCACATGGTGTGGTATCAGAGCGAGCTCACCAGACATTGTATGTAAGCTGCATACCTCCCACTTCAAATCGGGCTGAAGTCTTGCTATCACACTTTGAGAAGTTTGGACAGGTTGTGGATGTTCGAATACCACCACACAGTGATAGAGCTTTTGTCCAATTTGCTTCTAGAGAAGCTGCAGAATCAGCTCTGGCATCGCCAGATGCTGTCCTGGGGAATCGTTTCATTCGTCTTTCATGGGCCAACCGTGATAGCATCCTCAACAATAATGTTGGATCCTCCCCTGCCACTGGTCACTTGCTTTCTACTGGGTCTGAGACTGCAGCTGTGCATTCCATACACAATTCGAAAGGAATGGACAAGCTTGGACTTGCTCAGTTGAATGGAATGGGCTCAGCCTATGTGCCAGAGACTCCAGCAAAGGAAAGGGTTGGCCAGGTGGCCACATCAAATGGTTCCCAATCTTCTGTGGCTGCCTCAGGAGGAATTGTACAAAAAAAGCAGGAGGAACTAGAGCTGATGCGAGAGAAGATTCGTCAGAAGCAGGAAGCTCTTGCAAAAAAGCGTGATGAGTTTCGGCGTAAGCTGGAGAGACTTTCCAATCAGGTGAATTGTCCTTCATTTTGCTGCATTCTCTTAATCATGAGAATGGAGATTTCTCAATTCTTATGAGAGATATTCATTTTGCTGCAGTCTGTCCAGCCATCAGCATTGAAATGAATGGGCTTGAGCACAACCCTGGGTAGTTTCATGATGCTGAAAAAGTTGCAGGTTGCCCTCCATTTCATCTGTAGTGCTGATTGTGCTCATTTTGATATTTGTCTGGTCCCAGGGAGCTGGGGAGCAAGGAGATAACTCAGAAGATCAGCAGGCCAGCAAACGACAGAAGCTGGATGACAATGGAGACTCTAATATCGGGAAGGAAGGTGTAGTGGCAGGTGGTGCCCTAACCACTGCTGCATTGAGGAAAAAAATCTCAGGAGAAATTCCACATGCCTCACCCAAGCTTGGAAAATCACCACATCCAAATATGAACACTCCCGGGGCAATTGCTGCTCACACATCCCCAGCTGCTTGGGGTCCTGCCCGTTTCAAATTGGATAATCGTCCCTCTGTCCTTAGGGTCCTTGCCCCACTTCCACCTACTCTGACAGATGTAAGTTTTGTGTGAATCTTCTGAACCACAACATCTATTCCATGAACCAACTTGACCAATTATATCGGTTGTCTGTGTTTGAGGAGAAGTTTGTCTAAGATCATAGCCCAGGTGTTAGTTACTCTTCTGTCACCTTGACAGTGTACAAGATCCAGGTGCAATATCCAACCTCTTTCTGGGAATTGGGATTTGTTTCTGTGGTTTTGACAGGTAGCAGTTGCAAGAGAACATTTTGCCATGTTTGGAGAAGTTGCTACCCTGGAAGTAGAGGATGCGGAAGGTCACAAAGTTGATATCACACAACCATTGACTGTCAACAGTAACTTGCGTGTGAGTTTCACCAATCGACGAAGTGCAGAGAGAGCACTAGGGCAAGGCAAGTGGTTACAGGGCCAAACTCTGCATCTGGCTTGGGCCCCTGTGTCAAGTAGTCGTGTTACAGATGGGAATGGAGCTGCCAACAACTCTCTGTTGAGAGGGGATCCAGAGGCACTTAATAGCAGAGAAGGAAGTGGACATGATGAAAATGCAGGGATAGGGGAGTACACCTCAGAGGAAGATAAGGCAAGTGCCAAGGATGCAAGGAGACAGGTTATATTGAGGGTTGCACAGCAGGAATCATCAGGACAATGTACAGACACAGCAGGTATGAGCAGTAGCAGTGCAGCAGTGCAGCCACTTCTGTGGAGTGGTGCCAGCCCTCTTGCATAGGGAAATGTGCACCCAGAGAATGGTATTGTTACTACACAGTGAACCACAGGTAAGATTCTGTACTTTGTACAGCTTTCTGTTACAACCTTCAAAAGAGTAGTGGCAAGTTGCCAGCTGTGCAGCTCATTATGTAGTCTTTAGACAGCTATATTTTGCATACCAATGAAGAAGTCAATTGGCTTTTGGTGACTGTCAAGCAGTGAGGTTTTAGTCAAGTGCAGGCTGTGTTAGTGTGCAACTGGAATTTTTTTCTGCTATATGCACTTCTGGTTTGTAGATTATAGTAAGTCATACCAAGGTTTTGCTACAGACTCTCCTTGGATTGAGAGTGGTCACTCTCCATTGGAAAGGAGTGTTACAGCATTAACATTTGCAACTGTTTGCTGACGTATGCCAGTTTTGGATAAGTGACCAGAAAGGTCTGCACAACCTCAATGGCATTCTTTCTTAGTGAGAAATGCAACTCAGTCCCAACTTCTTGTGACATTCAACTTTCATTTTGGTCTGCTGAATTTACTGTCAGGCCAGACCAATCAGGCATTGCTAAGTTGTACAGTTGGGTGCAGATTTGTGCCTGTTGTGAGCCTAACAGTTTGCCATTATACATTCACCCTCATCCCTGATGGTGGTTGTTTACACTATGCTTGTGGTGAAGTGAGATCGGTGCAAGTTGATGGGGACTGTGAATGAGCCAACTCTGTACAGGAATCATGAATTGCTTACTCTCTGATAAGCATCCAGTTTTAGAATCTAGGATTTAATGCTAACCAATTTCAACATGTACAGTTGCTGAGCAGGGTGCAAATGCTACAGTGAAATAAACAACAGAAGCCAGCAAGAATGCTATAGATATTGTGCAAACACCAGCTCCATATGGAATGCCTTCAGAAGATGGAGCTGCAAGCTCTAAAACTCACATCAGTGAAATAAACAACAGAAGCCAGCAAGAATGCCATAAATATTGTGCAAACACCAGCTTGATATGGAATGCCTTTGGAAGATGGAGCTGCAAAACTCACACCATGCAATGGATTGAGTGCAGCATGGTGACCTGTATGTGACTACCTTGGCAAAATTTGAGGAGGCTATAACAGCTGGTGGCTGAAAAATTGCACAAAGGATAAATATATGACTTCAATACCTGTCTTGATGCTTGCTGATGATCAACTGCACTGTCTGATTCCACCCTATACTGATTTGAACCTTGCACATGTGATTGGTTATCCAAGAGTGAAAATTAGGCATCTTGGCAAGAATGGGAGCTTCCTTCTCTCCTCTCAAAGATCACTGCTAAAGAACTAATCCAAACTTGGGGATGCACACTCAGTTGTGTCATACTATTGTTGAAACAAAGTACCTAATGTGTTTACATTCAAAGGGGTTTGAAGATTTGAAAAATAGAAGTACCATCTTAGCCTTGGCAACAATTCAAAACCAGACCTTAAATGCCTCAGCAATGCCCCCAACTCCATTAATGCCCTTCACTTGCTTACAGGTGTGAGCTTTTAAAAATTCATTCAGTGCCAATTCATCAGCACTCCAAGCAGAGCCCTTTCTGCTGTTTTTCTTTTATTGTGGCAGGGCATGTTCACCTGCTCTGTGGAGGAACTTTTCCTTTCAAAAACAAGTTCCTTACGTACCTGTCAAGTATCACGAAAAACCCTCAAAAAGAGAAGCAGGGGAGTGTTACAGAATAACAGTAAGGCACTGGGGGCCAGTCTGCACTACACCAATACATGGGTATTGTTCCTCATGTGTAGAGACTGTTATTGCAAAGACAGCACATGCAGATGTGGTTATTTAGAGATTATGCAAAAGCTGTTTAAAGAGGATCTGACCCAAAAACTGCAAAACTGTATTGTCTTGCAACTCAGGCCTCTCACAACAGCAAAATTCAACGAACACCTCTATAGCTGGGAATTTTTCAAAGCACAAAGGATATCCAAGCCTAGATATCGTCTGAGTGGTGGAAATTCTAGCTACAGACCGCTTCTAGATGTAAAGGTCACTGAATATCAGAGTTCAGATATTCTATTTGGCCCTTTAAAGGTAGGACTTGTAATGCTTTACAATTTTCTGACTGCTTGTCTTCAAATTTTCATGGTGGGTGACCTGCCAGACAGAGGAAGCCATTTGTTAGTGAAAAAGGTTGCAACTATGGGAGCTATGGATATGCATATCAATAGACAATTGGTCATGGTCCACACAAACCATTGTCCTGCCTGGCAACGCATTACGTTAGCAGGGCTCCTGAGGCACAAGTTGTATAGCAGCCCCTATGTCCATGAGTTAAAAAATTGCATACAACTTATCTACAGAAAGATCACAAACTACCACATATAACTTCAAGGAACATAAGACTTATGCAACCAAAATCTCAGTGTAAGTTGGGATTCTAAGTCATTTTGGACTCCGATTTAGGGATTGCAGCAGGGTCAATGTCCCAGCAATTAGTGGGAATGTTGACGCCCTCATTGCCTCTCATCCTGTAAGCAGGTACTCTATGTGAAAAATAGTGCATAAGCTTGGGGGGAAGAATGCCTTTCTTGTATGCAGGCACCCAAAAAGTCCGAAATCCTGGGAGCTTCCCGAGTGCTTGAACCCCAGGTGACCTGGGCCCACAGCCAGATAGAATCTCAACTAACCGGAAGCCAGGCTCTTTTGCACAATCTCTTCCGTTGGGCTTTTCTGACCTCTCACCCTCTTTCTCACTACTCTTGTCTGCTGTTGACTTGTTTCTGTTTCTGTGAAATGCCCACACTTCTCCCTTGTTGGGATAGATTTGAACATGCCTGTTAGAGAGTCCAGTAACTATCATTTGGTGGGAGAAAATGCTGATGGTATTACACCTACCATCCCTGCCATCTTTAAATTCACCACAGGAAAGAGAGTAGCCATGGGTCTGCTTCAATCAACAAAACCAGAAGAAAAGGGTTAATGAAAAGCAAGAGCAGGAAGAATCAACCATAGGAAATTTGAGCTCTAGTGGGTGCACTTGTTCATCACATTCAGAGGAGTACAGGTATCACAATTGGAGATCAAACATCCAATTCTTGCGACTGTGCAAAACAGGAAAAAAATCAAAAGAGAAGGACAGGTACCATAATCTGAGATCAAACATGCAATTCTTGCAACTACCCAAAAGGAAGAAAAATCAACAATTGTAAGAGAAACCAATCTAGTTTTAAGACATACTTCACGTGTGATCAGACTTTGGAGCCCTTGTATCATTTACAGATCAGACAGTGAAATCCCATCAATAGTCATAGAATATTACCAACCCGGTTCATCAGCTGTATATCTGGATTGACGCATCTCTCCAGAAATTCAATTGCTACATTAGTAATAACCATTCTTTGGAAGCAATGGTTATAAATCATTACCAATTCATCAGAAATCAGGATGGACAAAATGTAAATATGCAAAATAAAGTGCAGTACAGCCCATCAATATGCTATGACACCCAAATATCCAAAAGCGAAGCATAAATGGCAGGAACAGGCCATTTTAAATGGTCTAAAATCTAAGGACTCTAAACCACATGGCATCATAAATGGAAGAGAGAGGCCATGTTTGATTCTTGGCAATCAAACAATACCCAGATATGAGCTTGCCCATAGAGGCAGAAAATCAGAGGGAAGGTGCTAGCACATATAGGCAGAGAAAAGTAGGGAAAGGAGGGAAGGAGATAACAGGGAGAGGAATGGCCCTGACCTGTTGCCACTGGTGCTCCTGTGGAGATAGGTTTATGCGCTCCAACCACTTAAACCATGCTCTGAAGGGAGGCCTCCGGGACACCTTTGTGATGCGCACCCAGGTACGTGGCATATCATCCACTTCATCATATAATGCCCATATCTGCCATCATCACAATGCCATGGTTAATCCCACTTCCACCAGCCAAAGAAGGGGTAGTCTACATACAGTTCAGCCATGTGTGATACATTTTACAAACCTCACAAATATCCCTATGCTAAGATGATGAACTACGTCCAGGAATTGTCATGATGTCAGATGAAGTTTTTCTGCATCAAATGTTGATTAGAACCTCTAAGGCCCAAATTCAAACTGGTTCTCAGTCAGCATGGTACAAATGCAACACTCAAATTCAGATGTCTGTGGTTGAAAAATCCAAAGTGACTGTTGCAATGCCAACTGGATTGCTGGCTTCTTTCAATGATGAACAAACCTATCTTAGACAAACAGGAAAGGTCCTTTGCATAACACCAGTCATGACTCACAACTCTGTATTGTTTTACTGTTTGATTTCACAGTGGAAGTATGTGACAAAGATTATTCACCTCCATTGCATGCAGCAAATCAAAACCAAGCACATGTTCATGACAGAATCTTGTTCTAACAGACTAGGGAGTTCCAACTTGGTGTTGGAGTTTGAACTGGTATGACCATTTTACATGAACTTGGAAAAGCACACCTGGTCTTTCTTAATGCGCTCTTCTGTGCGATCATCTTCAAACTTGTAATAATCAGCATCTTGGAACTCCTGATGAAGAGTTTTGTCCAACTTCACCTCAATGATTGAAGCATCATCATCTGAGGAATCTGATGGCAACTTCCTAGCAGCGACCTTGGTATGTACCCCTGCATCTGCATAAATAACACTGTTCAGTCTAATTGCCTAAGACTGTAAAAGAAGTGAGGGCAGGAAACTGAATTGGTGTACAAGGTCCTCACTTGGAAATGGACAGCCCTAAATCATAAACCCACTTACAATTTGGGTAGCACATGTATTGCTTTGTCAAGAAAGAATTTCACTGCAAAACAGAAAATTGGTACCTGAACTAGTGTATTGTGCAGCAATTTTCTGTCGTTTAGCAGCACTGAATGGACGCCCCAGCTTTTTATGCTCCTTAACCACTCCTTGTGCCTCCCCTGACCCATTGCACTCCCTCTGGCTTGACTTCAACATATTTGCCACAGCTTTTCTGCATTTCTGACTGCTTGTACGTCCAAGGTGAGGAACTTCCTCAGTATCATCTTCTGAAACATTCTCAGCTCGATTTAGCAATGCTTTCTCCCCTTTCTTATTGCCCTCTAGCTTCCCTTTTGTGCTAACCTCTGCTACTGGCTCTACTGTCACACTATTGGATTTCAATGTTCCTTTTGAAATCCATCTACCCAAGGAATCCCTCTTATTTTCCAGTCCTCTCTGATTCACATGTTGCAGTCGGTTGCTTCTGTTACTAGGAACTTTAGCTACTGGATATGCTTCATCATTCAGAAGATCCAGTACCTCCACATTTGCCTTTGCAAAAATCTCGTGATTTTCATTGACTTTGAGTAAAGGTGATGTTTGAAAGCTGTCAGCTTTCATCAGAACAGTCCCTTTTCCAGAGCTTGCAACTTTCACCATTTCATCCAGTTCTTTGGGCCTTTCAGTATCCCTATGTCCAGAACATTCCCAACTTGTTCCTTCCTGAAACTCGTTCTTCACTTCCATAAGCCATGTCCTCCACTTTCCTGCTGTGCTCTCTCTGACTCCCCTGGAAAGATGCAAATTGGGTGTTAATCACTTTCTTCATTTGTTTGTTCAGAGAAGCAGATAGATTTTTTCAAGTCCTTTTCACTGGTACAAGCAAACATGACCAGATTACAAACATGATTGTTAGGACATAAGGTCACAACACAGCAGAGTCTCTTCTGTGGGTCTTCCATGCAATTGGTTATGCATCCATATCACGTGATGGGTGACAAGGTAGTATTGTCTAGTACCTGAATCCAGTGTAAAAAGAACTGGGAAAGGCCTCTTCCTTCACACTGGAGTCAGTGTTTTGTTCTTCTGCTCCTGCTCCTTTGCTGGCTTCTCCACACTGAGGAATGACTAGTTTCTTCTCATATTTCTGGAGAGTCACCAAGGGCTGTCTCTCTGACCATGGGCCAACATTGTCAATGCCACCACTTGTTGGAACAACTCTCTCAATAGGAACATTCCCAACAACACTCTGATCTTCCTTCCCCAACATCCCAATGTTTGCAGAATTTCCCTCTTCTCTCCTAACCCTGTGCCCACTGCTTTCATCTCCTGTCTTCTTGGCTCCTTGCACCTCCAGCCCCCTTCTATCACAGTCCTTGCTTTGAAGAGGAAATCTTATATCATCCTCCTGTCCCTCATGATCACTGTCACTAACAACAATCACATCATCCTTTGTGTTACTGTGAGATACTCTATGAGGAAAACCCCCTACATTACTGACATTGCCCCTGAGTTCATCAACAAGACTGACAGCTTCAGCCCTCAAGACTCCCTTCTTCAGTTCAACATTTGTCTTTTTTGCATCACTTATCTCCATTTTGTCAACTACATGTGCCTCACTATCTTTAACAGGAGCTCTTGGGAGCTTGAAATTTGCTGGGAATCGATCAACACATCTCACACTTTCAGCACACACTTTTGCAGGAAGTCTTGTAAGGCAATTCAGCAGCCTCATGATGTTATTGTCAAGGACTACTGGGGCACCTTCACACTGCTGTTCGCACACCTGCGCCTGCTCTTCCATGAAGGCCCCTCTCCTCTTGTTGCAATTGAAGGTCAACTCTTGATTGCTATTGGTTGTTTGAAAGCAATGTGAGTAGGGCTTCTTATTGCACTGCATGCCAGTATCAGGAGGCCCAATAAAATGCAACCTTTGAGAACCCAGAAGGGAGAAGGCTGACGGGTTTATGAGAGAAGAATCTTTCATGGAATTGCAAGATGCTTGCCAAGGGCCACAAACTGAGATGGTCTCCAGTTGTGAGATCTCATGATCAACATGAGAGATTGCAGTCTTTGAAGAACTGAGTTCAAAGGTCTTTTGAGGATTCCTAGGTGGTTTTGATGCCTTGGATTCAGCACCCAATTGGGAATTTTGGGGCCCAAAATGGGTCAAAGCGTACTGACTTTCAGCGAATGACCTATTGTGCAACACATTTTGCTTCTGCAAAGCATCATGGTTATGCCTGGATGGCAAATGTGCAAGGGACACTTCAGCCTCTGCTTGTTCAGCCTGTTCATATGTTGCAACAATACAATGGTCTTTCAGGTGAAAGTCCACAACAGCGTCAGTGGTCAGCTTCATGTGAGTCTTTTGCATACAATAAAAGTTTCTATTTGCACCACCAAGTGTCAACAGCATATATTTTTCAAAACTCTGTTCGCTTAAAGATCAATGCATGATCAGTTTCAAAAACCACAGATAAAATGGCAACAGTTGTGACCTTACCTTAAGTCTTTCAATTTTTCCCAAAATATGATCAAAAACATTGCAGACAATTGCAGCTGGATCCTGTTCCTTCTTGAGCTCAAGCTTGACCTTCCTGCCTGCCATTGTCCATGAGAACTGCATTGCACCATTCCTTCAGACTTAATGACCACAAATCATGCAAAAGTCACATGTGTCGATCCACAAGTCGAAAGGAGATCAAAACAAAGCAGACAGTAATCCACTACCAATCAATCATCAACAACCCCAAGGAAGACCAAGCAAACCAAAAAACCAGTTTCACAGGGATTGCGCTGCTGCATGCTTGTAGCAACAGACAGAGAAAAACATGGGAGATCTTAGAGAGATAATGATACAACATACTTGCAACTTGTACTACATATGGCTGATGAGCTGAGGGACAATCAGAAGCACAAAGGCGGAGGACAGTGGATGATATGGTCACTACCTATGTCCATGTCTGTGTGTGCAAGAAAGAGTGGACAACAGCATGGCATTGCCAGGAAAAAAAAAACGCTGAAGAAATTGTTGGGATGGGGTTTTGGATATACAAACCAATGCCCAAGTCCAGTTGAAGTCTAGAGCTCGAAAGGAGTAAGTTGCTGCAGGATCTTGCAAGCACAGATGTAAGGCAGCCATTTCCATGAATTCCCCAACATTGATGCCCCATGCTGATGCAATTTCAGCCACATCCTGCACTGACACTGGGCCCCAATTCACCTACTTGTGAGAAACTAATCCCATCTCTGAGCTTCTGTCTGTCTGTCTGTCTGTCTCTCCCTCTCCACACTTCCCCCTCTCAAGTCTTTTAAGACTGATTATACCCCCAACAACAACAACAACAACAAAGCGGAAAGGAGGTTGAGAGAGAAAGAATAGAGAGAGTATTATTACTGTGGTAGGACCAAGCCAATAAGCCATTGAGAGCTGTGATATGCAAGCTCTCATCCTGCAGCCACCTTATCTTTACATATATGTGCTCTCCTGACTTGAGCTTCAACTTGGTCACAGTAATAATCCCTCCTTCATAGCCACCTTCATCAGCCATGCCCACGACAATTGCACCCTGCTTCAAGATAAAAAAACCCTTTCAAAAACCCCTTGTAAAAAAAAGATTCTCGAACACCATTTCCTTCCGCCGCAACTCATTCTACAATGCAATTTACCTCCTTCCACTCGAAAATCAAGAACACCCATTTCCTCAATTTTCACCCCCCACCCCACCCCACTCTCGAAAGCTGATTTTTTCACGTCATAAAGAATTCGGAGAAACAACAAACCAATTCGCCCAAACCATCTCAACAGTCTCAATTCTGCTTTTCTCAACACTGGGGGGGGTGTCGTAAAATAAAATTCCCGAAACACACACTCAGGGAAATAATACTTCCAAATCCATGGAAAATTTTATATACAAATCAGATGTGGATTCTTACACCCAGGAAGAGTCATGCACACGTTAAGAGAAGAGAAGAGAAGAAAGGAGAGAATTGCTACTACTATACCTGCTGGGTTTCTGCTTCACATTTCTTTAGCGGCATTAGCCGGGCAAGAAGACTCCGATCTTTGTCGCTGATCCTGTTGCGGCGACAAATATTTTTTGGGCTGTCGTCGTGCGTCGTCCCAAGCTGAGCTTGGTGGGCCATAGCGTGTCGACGAAAGCAAAGAGATTGGGTGCGTGCGAGCGAGCGGAGCGACCGAGCATGTATGCGTACAAGAAGTGAGTATACAATCCCCTAATACGTACTTGTACGCATCGCTATACCTACCCTGGTATATTCACTTATACATACTTGCACGCATTTGATGGGTTTTTTAATAAAAAATTCCCACCCCCATCAGGTAAGTGAGTATATACCCGGGATGATAACCAGCAGGTATCTGTAGCTGATTCTAATACCCACACAACACTGGTAAAATTGTGCTGTGTGTGTGGTAACCTCCAAATACACACACACACAAGAATTTAAAATTTAAAAAAAATAATAAATAGATAAAAAACCCAACCATGTTTTTATGGTCTGGGGCAGCATATTGTGTCATTTTGTTGCCTACATTATATGACATAATCTCCCGGTGATGATATACACTCATAATAATGAGCAAAATCTCTGTTAAACATGAATTTTTTTAATAAAAAACTTGTTGAATCTCCCACCATGGCAAACCCTAATGTCATGGAATGGTCTTGCACTTGCCCATTATGTTGGGTAATGCATCAGGTGAGCCCAATATTTGCGCTTTACATGACATAATGGGCAGGGGCTTGACCATAATGCCATAGTATGTAGTTATTTTCACACATTCTATACCCTATCTGAATGTACACAAATATAACCAATTTTTACCTTTCTTACATTTATTCAAAGATGCTACATGAGTGGTGGGGACTAACCACTTCACCTTCTTGAGTAAGCCTTGGTGTGGGGTGGCTATTGTACTGGCTATTTCAAATATGGGAAATGCCAAATTTGGACTTGTAGACCCTTATTTAGTCTAATTGATAGTCATATTGATAATGTTTGTGAGCAACCCCAAAAAAAGGAAAAAGCTTTGGAGTTTTCACCATGGTAACTGTCTAGTGCTGGCTCACCTAAACTGCTGCCACATACCCCCCCCTCTCTTCAATTTGGGCCGTGGTAAACCAACGCCTACCCTTAATACTTTCATCCAAAATTTATTGAACAGGCCAACACCAGTACAGATTCCATCTCCTTCACCTTCTAGGGTTTCGTTGTGGCTGTGTGGGATGATAAATTTGGACCCAGAGACCTTGATTTATTCAACTTTAGGATGGGATATTTAATGTATAAAAAAGTAACCCCAACAAAATTTGGGGGCTTTTTTCAACCATGTGTACGAGTTTATGTGCTGGTTCACCCAACCATGGTTACAGTTTGAAGATGCCATTTGAAGGAGTTGAGTCAGCACCCACACTTGGTACCATCACATGGCTATAATAGAGTAATGGCTGTATCTAGTATTTAGCCTAAAAATTGTTAAATTTGAACTAGGAGATCCCCATAATTTATTAGGATTGATATTTATAGTGTTTTACAAAGAAACAAAACAGAATTTGTGGTTTTTAATTGTGGTAAGAGCATCTCCACAAACGCTCAATATGTGACCCTGCACTGGAAATACTAGCTTTTAGAGCCCTGGAGGAGCCCTGGAAGAGGATAATAAACACACTCAAATCGTGTTTATTGATTTCTCCCTGTTTCTGATTGGCTAGATAGTTTGATTGGTCCAAGTGGTTGCTATTAGTAGTCTCCCACCTACTGGGTTGGAAAAAAGTTAATAACTAAAACTTGGCTGTGAGAAATATTTTAGCTGGGTCACATACTGAACATTGGTGGAGATGCTCTAAGAGAGGCGTTGCTGGCTCACTCAATCACAATATCATGAAGTGCAATTTTGGCTGAGTTTCATTAATATAAGGTGCAATTCAAGATGAATTTTACTATGTGCATTTTCAAGATGAATTCTTCGAGGTGTACTTGCAGATGCAAGATTGTGAAGATGATATGATTATTACTAGAAGCTTGGGAGTAGGTAATGCATGATTGGGGTTTGGTGGTAGGGTTTCAATGCTTTAGTTGAAACCTTGTTCAGTTTTTTTATTATATTCAGAGGTCAAATTACAGTGTGCAATTTTACCTCCTCCAAGAGATGGGTGTTTTGAAAAGCAAAATGCTCAATGAGCAGGCATTTTGCTTATCCAAAACACCCACTCCTCTTTTCTCCCCAGGGTACCCACTAAGTATCATGAGCAAAAATAACAATAATAACTGGAAAAGGTTTTTACCCAGAGTGGAACCAGCACCCACCAGTGCACCATGAAGGATGAATGATAAGTAATCATGAAACAGTTTTCTGTTGGGTTCCAGTTCACTAGCTAACCATGGTGATTAGCTCAGTTGCTTTTTTTTATCATCTACCTACAAACAACCCACAAGTGAGTTGTTAGTAGGTAGGTAGTAAGACCAGCCCTTACCTATGTATAAACCATCTGTTCGCCCAATAGTTACTTATTGTCCTACCTATCTACCTATATATGAGACCTATTTCTTACAAAATTGGTTACCAAGGTGAAATCAAATGTTAACTCAGTTGAGGTTCATTCACAACTGAGTAATAACGGGCGTCCAGTCCATGGTGATCTGGTGGGTGCTGGTTCACTGTGGCACTCGAAAATGGCCTTTATGAGGATTCAGTCCACCTCACATGGGCCCTTATTCCTGTAAAGCTGGCTGCCTTTGGTCTTTACCCTACCACATGTCACAACGTAATATGGATTGTGAATAACTAGATAAACAATGTAATAAAGATATCCATAAAGTTACCCTCGGTCCCCTCTTTCAGTGATAACCACAAGTCAAGGAAATTTTTAATCTCAGCATGAAATGCTGAAACATTTAATGCACAAGGTTCGAGAGTAACTATAGTAATTGTACAAGTAGGAGCAGTGGAGGCGCTAAGGAAAAAGGCAAGCGGGGATGAAACCCAGTTTACCACCAAAATTGGTGGGAAAACCAGTTTGGGTCCTAGTTATTTCGTTTTGTAAAATTTTATTCCCAGTGGCACATTCGATGCCCTGTTATGTTGAAACTGGCCGTTCTCCACCCCTAATCACCTGACTTTACGGATAGCTTTAATATATCAATGTTTATGAACAAGGTCACTGGATTTTAACTTAGACAAGGTAACATTTGGCAATTCATTGGTATGAATCATAAAATCAAATTCATCCTTATCAGTAACTCACGTGATTCCAACCTTAGGGGCATGGGAATAAGAAAGGACAAGTCCAAAGGGCCTTAGTCTGTCCTTATAACCATAAAACTACCCTGAGAGGGACTCAAACATCATGAGATTGTCTCCTCTCTCACCATATCACCAAGTTCTGACTGTTGTGTGTAGGATAAAGCCCTAGGGTAGGGGCGTTGCCAAAATAAGGGGCCTATCATGAGGTGAGTGTAACTTTGCATTTTGAGAATGTCCTTCTAATAACAACAGTTGGCATTGTAAAGGTGCATTCACACTTGCTGTTAGGGACTCTAGTGTTGAGTCCCCTAACACCATACTAGGTCATTTAGGACTTACACCTACTCACAATGAACCTTTTATGTTAAGCTAACATTCACTTAACATGAAGCTATTGACCATTTAATATTGGGTGCCACCTAAGATGCCACCTAGATCTTTATTTAACATTGATTTAACATCAAGTGTGAATGCATCTAAATAATATTAGTTACGGCCTATGGGTAGAAAGATGGATAAATATGAGAAATAAATCATTATTCTTATGGGCTTACACTTGAAAATCTTTTGACTAGGGATTTACTTGGGTGATTGTTTAACTAATTTGGGTTAGGTTTAAATAAAAGATAATTATTTAGTGACTCATTTATAGAAAGAATGATAGTTTTGGAATGTTAGTGTGTGACACGATGTTACTAATGTTACTAGCTTGAAGTCTGGGAATCATGATGTTTGGAAGATGTAGATGAACGAGGTTGATAATTCATCTATTTTAAATTATTTTAAGGGTTGTGCTTGAAATTTTTAATTTATTTTATGTTTCATCATTTCATGTTGTTAATTTATTATTAATTAAGCCTTGAATTAAACTTTTTGCTTAATGAACTCACGTTGTAATAAACTTTATATGTCATTTTGATTATGGAAGAATTCACGAGGACACATTTGTGTGTTTTTCTTTTTTAACAATCCTAATATGGCAAGGTGTTTAGGTACAAATGATGAGCTCCCCAATAGATGTAGCCCATATATAAAGATCAAATTTTAGGCATGCAGGTGATCATAGCCCAAAACAAGTAAGTTTCATTTATTATGTTGCGACAATGTTATGTTTTGACAAATTTTCACATTATAATGACAATTGTTTTTGAAAATTGCTGTTTTTAAAATGTAAATTTGAAAAACATATTAAAATTTTGAAAACAATCTCAAAACTTTCAAATGGCAACATTGAAAAAAAACAAAACAAAAAACCCTGATTTTTGGTGTTTTGTATTGTGTATGGACATTGTGTGAGAATTTACTTTGAGTAACCTACCTATCTATTAATAGGAATTTAATAGGATATCACATTTCATAGGTTCCAACCTTTCCTAGGGTACATCCCCACTAATGGGAATCATAGAATGACATTGTCTTTCATTCAATAAACAAACCAAAGAGGTTTTTTTTTGTGATACCTCAAGTAACGAACTATAAAGGGGTGAAATTGCAACCCCTTGTCATTATCGTTCTCTAGGAGGCATTACAAGAAATCACAATTCATTTAACTACAAAACTAAACCAAGAATTAATCATTTTGACATTTGGCCAATTTGACCACTTAGTCATATTAAACACCTTGATTTGAACACATCCAACTTGACTAATGGTTTTTTTAATTGACAATAAAATAGTTTTTTTAACTAGTCAAATTGGACAAAAATTTGGGCAACCAAAAGAATTAATTAAAAAAAAGCTCAATTTGTAATATAAAAATATAAATAATAAATACTACTTACCCACCCACCCATGACCTACCTACCCACCATGGCCTTCTACCTACTTATCCACAACCAACCTAGGTACTATACATTTACACACATGTACAACATATATATACAAATATACATATTCCACATAATATATGTTAGTAAAGGAGGATTGAACTTTGGTCTCATGGGTTCCACACCAATGTCTTGGCCATCAAACCATCCCATCACTTTATAAAACAATATGATACCAAATGGATTTAACATGTATCCATGAATTTTTTTGTCGATGTGTATAATAACATTTGAACTTCATTTTTTTTCATAAGTATGTCAATAGGTACTTAACTAAGTAGATAGGTAGGTACAATCATGTATTTAGTTAATTTTGGACTTTTCAAAAGTCCAAAATTAACAAATGACCATTTGGAAATTAAAAATTTGGAAATAAATTTTGATTTGGGGACCACCATATGATGCAACAATAGATATTATTAATGTTTTGCTTCACTAAATGATCCAACAAATAGATATTTTCAATGTTTTGTTAAAAAAACTTGATTTTAACCACCAAATTTGAAAAGTCCAAAATTAATGATTTAATTTTGAATTAATTAAATACATGTTTACACATGTTTACTTACTTATGTTTTTAAATGTTCATACCTACTTATGTAAACTATAGGTAGGTATGTAGGTAGGACATAAATAAGTAGATGGTAGGTAACTATGTAACTAGATAGGACATATTTAAATAAGTAGGTAGGTAATTACCTTAGTAAACATAACAAGTAATTAACTAGCCAAATTAATATGGTCAACTTGACTAGGCCATGAGCATCTTGATGGACCGTTTAAAAAAAAATTCCTTCTTGATTAGATGTACATATGACTTAACATTTGGTCAAAATGGTCATTTTAGTTAAAAACACTAACAAAAATAACCATGTGTTTTTCATGACCCTTGCCTTTAATCAAAGTGAACATCCTTTTGATTAATGTGGACACTTTAATCAAGTTGAACCTTTTGAAAAATCATGATTTTTGGTAATGAATTAAAAACAAAAGAACAAGGTCAACATCTTATTATTCAAAAAAAACTCCCATCACTAACTTATTTTATTACAACTATTCAAATAATAATTAAGAAATCAAGCAAAGAGTAAAAAAAAAGATAGGGTTTATTGTCCAAAAATGAACCTACCATCCCGTCTATAAGTTACTCCAAAAGTGTTAAAAGAAAAAAATATAGAAAAATAACATGGGAAATGAACATAACTAGAAAATAATTATTCTCCAATGCTTTATAATACCTTCAAAACCCTTAAACATTACCTTGGTGGGTTTGAAGGCCTCCCAAAGCTATTATCCCACCTTAATAATGCCATGCAGACCTTTTGGTAATCCTATCTATCATTTACAGCACCTTGAAACGCTTCCCCAACTTTGGCTACCATCTACAACAAGTTGCACCCACTCATGGCCATGGCCTACCACTTATAGCAATCGTTTTTAATCTACAAACTATTAATTTTAAGTGTTTCCCCCTCTTCTTACTATTACGTACAAGATGCTACCTTCCTATGGCAGCCAATAGCTTACTATTCCATAGGCTACCACTTGGTATGCCCTCTTGTTCTCTGTTCTTCAAGAATTATAAAACTATTATGAAAAAGCGTTAGCATACTTTATATAATTTTAAACTATTTTACCTTCCACACCTCTTAATAAAATGCATGCACACCAAACACATAAAAGTTCCTCAACCATTTTCATAAAAACCAAATACAAATACAAGTACATTTTTTCATTACTTTCTTTTCCCTAGTGTTACAACACACACTTCTTTTTAAAAAAAATTCCATTCCAACAACCCAACTACCCAAAGTGTCAAATGTTTTAAAAATCCTCCAAAACCTACTCTAATCCTTCTTCTCCACAAAGCCATGCAAAGCCCACATTGACCCCATGAAAATAAGGCCCTTATTTTAATTCATTCTTAAAAATCTCCTAGATGATTGAATAGATTACCCCCAACCATTCATTATCATGAATTATTTAATCTCACTAGCTTCACCCCTTTGGTAAGGGACAGTAAGTCTACCACTATTAATTATTAGTTATTGGGAAGCTTATGGTATTAACTAGTCTAAAAATTTATACCCCTTAACATGAACTATCATTCAAAAAATGAAGTTACAAGTTGTTCATGGACTTTTGGTATTTTAACAATTTTAAAAATAAGGCTACCCAACCCAAAAGAAAACTTGTGCAATTCACAATTTATTCAATCTACCAGTCAATTTAAGTCTATAATAAAATATGATGCGCTTGATAATCTACCATAATACCCAAATAGGTTTGGCATTTTATTCCCAAATAATTAGCCTTTCTTTCTTTTTTTTAGTTCGATAGCTAGATTTTGGATGATGCAATTTTTGACATTTAGAATATTACTAATAAGAACACAATTTATTTCAAAAATATGTATTTGGTTTAGAGGCATAATTAAAATCTTATGTTGTGCCCATGTTCAAATTTGGGTAAAGATAATTTTAGCACAATTTCAAGTGTAATTTATGGTCATCACACAAATTTCCTTTGCATTTTATTTTTTTGAAAATTTTGACACTTGTAATCAATAGTCTTCCAAAAAAAATTGCATTTTTGAAAATAATATAAATTTTGTCAAAGTCCTCTAAATATTATAATAATTGAATAATTGAATGTAAAAAATCACAAGTAGAAACATTAATTTGATAATTCACATGAGAAATTATTGTGCAACCTTGACCTTGAGCTCATGACCAAGATTAGGGCAAAACAAGAAAAACAAAATGAAAAAAATTAGAGTCATAAAAAAACATTAACACATTTTCAAGTAAAAATGTGTGGGAATGCAAGAAATGTACCTTTAAAAACACCCCCAATGATGTTTAATATGTGGCCTAGGAAAAATTAAAATAAATAAAAAAATCAAAACATGACATTTTGATTCAACATAATGATTTTAGCCCAACATTTTTCCACAAAATGTTAAGCTTGGTAAAGGCACAAGAAAGCTTAATAAATATGATTTGATTGTTATGACGAATGTAATAAATAATATCTAACTATTGCTCCATGTTTCTAATTAACCAACCAAAGTGATTGGTCGAAGTGGTTTGCTATTAATAGTCTCCCACCGATTTGTAACCATGGTTTTAGTTTTATGGGTGGTGTTGAAAAAAAGTAAAGAAGTAAACTTGGATGTGAGAAATATTTTTGCTAGGTCACATATCAAACATTGTTGGAAATGCCCTACCACTCCCAAAGTGGGACTCCTAAATGCATTTTCATTTTTGGAGGTGGATGTTAGGTGTTTCAAATATTTAGATCATGGTTTGGACCAAAAGGACCAAACCTTGTCCAAATTGGGTGTTCTTTGGACCTTTGAAAAGGTCTTGAAAAATAATACAATATATTGGGCTCACATTTCTAAGACAAATATTCATTGCATAAGTAAAATGAGTATAATTTAAAAAGTCGAAAATAAAATTATCAAAGTGATTCTAAAAACTTAAATGAAATTTGATGGGTCAAATCAAATCTAATTGAAGAATTTGATACAACATTGAAAATATATTTTTAAAGGTACATGATAGACTATTTTATTTGTTGAATTTGGATATGTTATTTAAGATGTTATGAATTGTAAACATTTAAATGTCATATTGTAGGGCCTTGGCCAATTCAACACTAATTCAATTATTTATAAGATTTTCAATTTTTGAAAAAAAAAAAATTCAATATTTACGTTGAATTTTTTTTTAAAACCCTAGTCGCCACCCATCAATCTTTCACGAAACCCAGCCATACTCGTCGAGTCTTTAGGAAAATATAATTTTCTACAGCAAATCGGCAACCCCTGTTCTTGTAAGAATTTTTGTTCTTCTTCACGTTCTTCAACCCATACAAACCGTGGCAAGAGCCTTTGCTTGACTTGGCATACAGTCTGGAAGCTAAACTCAAGCTTTGGGCTGCTGAATGTGAACCCCCCTTGGGACTCGTGGTGATGGAGAAAATGAACTTGTGTGAATTGTCTGCATCCTTGACATGTCAAGTTTCCAGTCCACAGGAGTGTTTTGATGAGGAGCGTGAGGGTGGTGGTGGTGGTGGTGTTGTTGGTGTTGTTGGTGGTCGGAGATGAAGTGACGTGAAAGTTTGCAGCGGCTTGGCTACCCAAAATTCTGCCGCTGCAACAGGTAATCCCGGTTCACTCCCATCCCCTTGAGCTGCTTCATTTGCTGATCCGTTGATGATAGTGAAGGCGATAAAGTGAATGATTTTTGCAAGTTTCGATGTGGTGGGGCGGTAGTAATAGTAATGTCTCGTGAGTCTTGGTAAAAACAACTATTTCCTTGACCAAGAGACGGTGGTGGGTTGCTGGTGGTGGTTCAAGTGAAATGTTTGATTTGATGATGGAGATGTTTGGCCCCCATGAATGGGATGAGGAGGAGGAGGAATCTCTTTCATCCCCACGCTAGCTTGAAGTGCTACAAAGTTGTTGTTTTCTTGGGGAGGTTGCAAAGCCTGGAATCCATTGGAGTTGGAAAAGGTTTGGCCTAAAAAATCACCTGGCACCGAAAAAGAAGAGTTAGGAAAATCTGAGTATGATGCTGCTACTGCCATGGAACTACTGCCATGCTGCTGCTGTCATGGAGCTATTGCCAAGCTGCCCGTGCTGCTGTCATGCTACTGCTGCCATGCTGCTGCTGTCATGGAGCCATTGCCAAGCTGCCCCTGCTGCTGTCATGCTACTGCTGTCATGCTGCTGCTGCCATGGAGCTGTTGGAAAAGGATAACCACCGCTCGACCCATTCATGCTCCTCATGTCGACGCTCACCCAGCAACTGAGACTTCAGAATTGGGGCGATGATGATGATGATGATGTTGTTCACCACCAGAATTGAGGGTGATGTTTCGCATGTGAGAGGGAAGAAAGAGAGCGGGATGCAAAAAAGGAAAATAAGAAGGGGTTAAGAAGGCACCGGTGGGTTCAGCAGATGTGGGGATGACACCAACCACACAAGAAGGAGATGAAAAAGGTGAGATGCCAGAGAAAGAAACATCCCCACCACCATTTCCATGTGGGTGAGAGATCTCACTTTGTGCTGACTGTTGCTGCTGCTCATAGTTTGAACTCCAAGAATCCTGCTTTATCATCATAGCATCCATGTCCTTCATTCTCTGAACTCCTCCACCACCTTGCTGGAGAGTAGCTTGCGAACCTTGTTGATGTGACTGTTGTGACTCTCCCATCAGGCATCTCATGAGAATCTGATCAGGTGCAGGAGCAGGCAACATCAACATGATGTTGTCAAGCTCGTCAAAATTGCCATAGCCATCGCCTCCAGTAGCCTTGAATGTTCCAAACTCAGCCGCAGCAGCAGAGGGAGGAGCAGGAGGTGCTGCCCGACTATCCCACCAATCTTCTGCAGATCGCGAAGGATTGCCCCCACCACCACCTTCTTTGTCTACTGTCTCAGAACCGCTTCCACCATTCTGATTAAAGTTGCTTTCTTTGTTGATCAAAGCACTGTTCCTAGTTAAGCCACACCCATTTTGAGCTTCATGAGCTGCTGCTTTCGCAGCTGTCTGCTGAGCTTGGGCTCCTGCTCTTCCAGTTTCGAGCAAGCATCGGGAAGAGTAAGGGAGGTTTACTGTTGCAGCCAGGAGAATGAACCCTTGGCAGTGGGGTCTGTTTCCAAATCTAACGAATGTACCGAAGAAGGGATGTCTGCATTGAAAGAGATAAATGGGCGCTCTTTGGTGCATGATTATTTGAAGCTTTCATGGTTTGTTGAGATTATGTTGGGGGCTTCAGTGTGTTTGATTCTTGCACTTGCTTTAGACATGACACTGATGCAGGTTTTTGGACACTGCTCCTGACAACTCCCTTCTACCCAACTTGAGATATCAGTCATATCCTTGTTGTATACTATGTTGAGACATGTTCAATTTTCAGCAACAACGACACACGACAACTGCTTAGATGTCAGCAATAGCTCTGCTACAGAAGGCAACACAAATGGGTGCAACTGCCATTAATTATATGCAACCCTATCATGAACCCTAAACCAACAAATCTGTAACAGAAAAATTGAAGTACCAATAAAAAAATCAAACAAAAAACAACCAAGAAAAATGATTGAACTTGATAATTTATAGTATTGTTGAAATGCAAAAAAAATTATCCAATTTTTTTGTCAAAAATAAAACTAATTAAATCAAAGTTGTTGAATTGAAAATTTGAAAATTAATTAAATTTTTGACAAAGGGCTGTTGAACTACTCAAGGTATTACGATAATTTTGGTCACTTCGATGTAATCATCATTGGGAGCTACAGAACATATTATAGGGATGAAGGTGGTGTCTCCTCCCAAATTCGGGCAATGGTGAATTGTGTGGGTCTGTGTGAGCCCATGATAAGTCCATAAACCAAAATAAATTTCAAATGCATTGCCCTTTTGTTTGGTTTACACAATTTAGCATGTTTGTGATCTGAACTTGAAAAATCATTTTAGTCCCATCCTAGATCTCCCATGCCCTTTTTCTTGCTTGGAACTAAAAAATGTATCTCAAATTTTGAAACCTGCAACTAAAATGGGATTGGGGAGTGTCTGTTACCATCGATACCACTTGACAAACATGAGTTGCCTTAGAAATGATTGAACACATGCAAAAATAAAGCCTTGCATGTTTCTAAAAGGGTTATCATTGCTTCTAGGTTAGTTTCTATAACTTTTAATGCGTTATGAATATTGAAATCAAAGAAGGTGCCTTTGTCCATTCATATGTAGTAGAAAATTTGTCTAAAATCTTTATATTTTTATCACTGAGTGGATTGTTAATGGGGCATGGGTTAACACATTAACAATGGTTTTTACGAAGATTTGTTGACCACTAAAAGAGGGGGGGTGGGGGGGGGGGGAGTCAACCAAAAGGGCCTAGAAACATATTTTTGTCTTTTGGTGCTAACAATGTCAATGTTTTCCAAGGTTTAAGAAGGGGTGTGTGTCATGAGCCTAATTTTAGGCTTGCAACCAAAATTAAGGCATCAAAAGGAAAGTGGGCTAAAAAAAGCATGAAATTCAAAACACATTCCCACAAAATTAGGAAAGTGAATCCCAACATCCTTAAATGGTTTTCCCATTTTGGGAATTGGATTCTTGTGGTGTCTTCAATTTTTGGGACAAAAAGTGCCAAAAAAAAATGGTGTTCAGATCAAAATGGTCTTAAGGTGTAGATATGAAAAATGAGCTTGCATTTTTCATTTGGAGATTTGAAGCCCAAGTTCTAAACAAAAGAAAAGCTAAAAATTCATTAAAACCCAAGAAATATAGTAAAATGAATTACAAATTGAACATGTGGCATAACTAAGAAAGGTCCCTTCAAGAATTACGACTTTGCTTTCCAAAGTTCCTTAATCAAAGTTCATATGTGAAAGTTATGAATTTATAAATATGTGAATTTCATAATTTATGAAAAATAAAAAAAATTCAAGATTCCCTGCCATGAATCATAGGATTTTTTTCCACTTTGATGTTCAGCTATGGAAAGCTCTAGCCCGGTTTCAGTGTGGCAACACACAACTTGAGGCAGTGCTAGGTGCGTGGAAAGGCATGCCATACGCATAGAGGTTTTATCGAGGCTACGATTTGGGGAAGGTAGAGGATGAAAAGCACCTGCTCCTTGTCTATCCAAATACACAGAAAGTTAAGGAATGATTTTGTTCGACCTTGCCCTTCACCCACACAAGCACTCTTGTTGAACTCATGTAGACTACAAACACGGTCGCCCCGGCCAAATTTGTGACATGCTACCAGTACCAGAGGACAATCATGGAAAATCAAAGGCATCATATTCTCCTATAACTAAACATCACAAACTCAAATCCATAATGCACAAATTTAATTCTTTAACAAACCATACAACTATTTCTACAATAGTTAAACATGTTCAAATGGCCAAAGAATTTAAAACATGAATTCCAAGACTTTTATGAATTTATGTTTCCTAGTGCAAAATGTTTACAATCAAAAGTATAAGATGGGAAAACGAGTGAAAACACACTAAGGGTGAACCATTTTTCACCAAAAAAAGTTATGTATAACAAGTATTGTAATACATAGTAAATTAAAATCTTGATGACATCCTTTGGCTATCTTAAACATAAGCAAAAAGCTTTAGAATTTGCATGACAACATTTTGGAACTCAAAGTTCATTTTCAATCAAAGTTAGTCTTGATCCACAATTAGATGAAGAGGATTGGATTAAATCAATGTACATAGATTATATAATTTGCATTTTTTCATGTTTGTGATTCATGAAACATTAACAAATAAAATAAAAAATTTAAAAAATACAAAGCCCACCTATAAAATATCCTCTTCTTTCAATGGTTTTTCCTTTTTTAAAAAAATTATATTGTTACACAAGTGTTAAGAAAAAAATTAATGGATTTTCAACCAAAAAATGTAAAATTATAAATGTTTCTAGATTTAATTGATATATCAATGTCATTCACCACAAAAAAATAATCAATCAAAAATTCCACCCACAACCTTAGTTTTGAAATATATCTGTAAATTTTCATGCTTTGTGACAAGTATTATTTTGTCACACATATACATCATACATTCAAGTTCTTCAAGCTTTTTTTAAAATAATTAATTAATCTAAATTTAAAGAAAATATAATATAATTAAAAGAAAAAATCCAATATGTGATCTTTATACATTACAAAAAAACTAAATGCAAAAATATTGTACTTGTGACAACTTTTTTTATCATTGTTACCGAACCCATTAGAAAATACACAACAACATTGCCACGCATGTACATGTAAGAAAAAAAAGTTATGTTTTTTGTAAATTTCATTACCCATTGCCTCCTATCTGTGAAACAAAAATTTTAGAACCTTTTCAAATAAATGAAAATTAACCGTTTTCACAACAATACCTCCAAACACAAGTAAACAAAATATTTCAATCTTTAAAAGCTTTTTTTTTAAATGATGATATATCATTTTTTGAATATCTAAATTCTTTAAACCTTGATGAAATTACAAATATATTGTTTGAAAATTAAATTTAAAAAATTGCACATTTTCTCAAAATGAATTCCTAAAAACATAAAAAAAATGCATTTAATATGTGTCTTGCTCGTTTGTGGTTTGTAAATACAGATATTCAATTTATTTTGGACCCATATCTAGCTACAACATATTACACATCACATATGACAAAAATTGATAAATCAATAACGTCATAACTACATTCTGTCATACAAAAATGTGTTGCAAATAGTAAAGATGCAAATACAAGAATTCAAAATTAGATAATGTTTTTCTTAATGCCCAACAAATGGTTCTTCAATTTGTTACTTACCTTGTGCTTTCTTTACCATTATATCATTCCATTCGAACATTTTAATTCATAAATATTTCTCCTTTTGAAGAACATGTTTTTGTGTTAAAATCACAAGTTGCAATAAATTAATTAGAACCAAATTCAACTAATATAATGTGTTCAGAGATCATAAACAAATATATCAATCGTCATAGTCAATATGAATCATTGTCATTAGTAGAGTTTAGTTTTTTTTATAACATCAAAAAAAAGATTTCAACACATCGCAAACCCAAAATTATTAGGTTTGTAAATTATAATAAATATAAAGATATTGAAAATTGATTGAGAAAATAAATTTTATTATATTCACCATTTTGAAATTCTAAAAATTCGCAACTTGGAACAAATGTCCCAAACATTATGTTTATTTTTTATATGTTTATTTTTGATAATGGGTGTTGGAACTAGTAAAAATTTTACATTGAAATCATAATAAAAAATTATTAGGATTATACAATAGAAACATATCTTTTGATTTGACAAAAATCAACACTTTACTTATGGCATTAATAGGTAAAACTACCTTCAATATTAATGGTTTAACAATACATTCAACATTGAATATACCTATTTAACAATCCTTATTTAGTTTACCAATTTTATCATTAGATTTATTAAATAGCCTTGCATGTTGATATGAACAATTACAACTTGTTGTGAAAGATGAAATTTCACTTATTAGTGTTAGAATGTTTAATGTTATAGATAATAAGCTAAAGTCTATAAAACACACAAATTGGTTTTTGATCCCACTAACATTAAAAATCATGGGTTAACATATATAACGTTATCTAACATTCAAACAAAAGAAAAAAAATAATTTTTAGTTATTTTCCAACATGAAATTTTTGTGTGGATCCAAGAGTACATGTAGAAATGAATAGATTGAAAACAATTGCAACTTGCATACTGTTAATTCCTTACTTAAAACACTTACATTATTCTCATGTAATTATACAAGTCTTGAATACAACTTTTCAATGCCAACATTATAAAGACATCAAGTATGATCATAACCTCCAAATGTCTCCTATATTATGTCTTATAGAAACAAAAATACACCATGCATCAATAGATGTGCACAAATTTATAAATTCATTGAAGTATTCATATGTTTCAATCCATAATGGTCATGGGTTAATGATGATGTATGACATACACATGCACTTAAATTCCTTCAATATAATAATTATTAATGGTTCAAAATATATAGAAACAACTTTTAATATTAATACATAAAAAAAAATACATATTGTTTAAGTATATAAAGCTCATTCATGTTCAATTTTTACATTCATAAACAATCTTCAAACTATAATTCAACAATCTCCCAAACATTATCCAATCATCATTATGGGAAATTTTAATGTTGACATTTTAAAAGACAATAACCAACCAAAAAATAAACAAGAATTATAATATTTCATGGATAAATTCTAATTAAAATCTCAATTTAGTGAAAACATCCCAAAAGTTGAATATCAATTAAACCATATATGGACAAATGTCCTTGGAAATGAATGCAAGTCCGGTGTAGTAGAAGCGTATTGGTTAGATTTTCACAAATTGATTTATATTGCATTCAAATTATCAAACACACTTCCAATGTATAATAAAAAACCATTAATGTATCCATTTATTTAAAGTGTAGCATTTGTGAAATATGCATGTAAATGTTGCATTTTCCACCTAATCAATTTTTCTTAAAATGTTGGCACCTTGTGGCTTGAATTTGCATTTTTACATTTTTTTTCATGGACCATTTTTTTCATAAATAAAAATAATGAAACAAAAAAAAATTGAAAGATTTTTTTATCCACATGTACACCCATCAAACATCATAACAAAATGCCTTTCGTGAAAATTTTTAACCCAACATGCAACAAAAAAAAAAAAAAAAAAAAAAATTACCAAAATTTCAAACTTCAAAATGAAAAGGAGATTAAACTTTAAAATCTTTCCATGTAAATTATGTCCATTCAATATTGATGTTTGTTTCAAACATTGAAATACCTCATGCACATTGCTAAAAATTGATTACATTATCCAAGTTTGAAAAACTTGGATTTTCTTAAATAATATAATTATTTACAACTTTATATTCATTTGTATGGTTAAAGAAAAGACAATGAAACTGTGGTTTCAATTTTTAAATATGCACAACAAATTCTAAGATGGTTAGAAAACTTTATTTTTTAGTACAAATGTGAAAAGAAAAATTTATGATCTTTCATAAAACCAACAAACTTTCATCCAATATAACTTGAGTTCATAGGAGAACCTTAAATGTAATACTTTATTTTCAGGACAAAACCTCTCGTGGCAGAGCTGCTTTTTATACTTAAAGGGCATGATTTTCATGGGACTTTGCCTCTTCTTGGGATGTATGAAGTGACTCTTATTATGGGAATGCACCCACCATGGGGCTATAACTTAAGTTATAACTCCATTCATAGTCCAATGGAAGGGCAAATGCATGGTCTGAATTAAAATCATCATATTTTGGATATTTTGGGAGTTTTATGGAGTTAAACATGTTCATATATTCCTAATGGCCTTGAAGTTTCATTTAGTTGTTCCCAATGGTGTTTCCAATGAATATATAGATACAGAAGTGTCCCAAAAGCTTGGTCACATCAGCAAGAAATTGTAAATATTGAACACTGGGGATTTTAATTGACAATGTGGCATTCAATTGTTTGTATGTGATTAGGTTTATGGCATTTGAAGCAACATTTGAAACATAATGCATAAAGAAAAATTCATACTAGACCATCTATCATCCTAGGCTAACTTTTTTCCATGGTGCATAATATTGACTTTCTCCTTCACTTCCATATCACCTCATCCCTTCCTCCAAAATTAAACAAATTAGTTGTGTTACTAAAGCTACTTATACATTCCCATATTTTTCCAAAATGTTAATCTTCACATAACTATGGAACACTATATTCTCAAATCCATTGTTCTTGCTTGTATGTTCAATTGTAAATTTCTTCAAATTAGTGCCCATTATGGCTTTCGATCATGTTTGTAAGAAAATTTCAAAGCTTCTTCTTGCTTGTATGTTCAATTGTAAATTTCTTCAGATTAGTACACATTATCACTTGCAATCATGTTTGTAAGAAAATTTCAAAGCTTACATATCCAGGTGAATGAAGTACAAAGATGGGATGGATGAAGTGCAAAACAAGCTGACTAAAGCCAAGTTAACTATTACACCTACTACTACACTTCATCTAGTAAAAACACATGGGATACTCAAGACAAGCTCGGCCATGAAGTATGTATCCCATCTTACTATTTCATTTTCATTTTCCTTATGTCGTTTTTCCCATATTTTGTTTTTCATTCACTTTTCTTCTTTATTCTTTACACCATTTTAGGATGCACTTTTCTTCTCATGATTTATCTCCATTCTTTTGAGAATGGCCTCTAGCAAAACACTCATGGGGATATTCAAGACATGCCCAGCCACAAAGTATATATCCCATCTTACTATTCATTTTTCATTTTCCTTCTATTTTGTATTTTGTTTTGCATGTATTTTTCTTCTGTCTCCTTTACACCATTTTAGGATGCACTTTTCTTCTCATGATTATCTCCATTGTTTTGAGAATGCCCTTTCCCTCTTTTGCTTTTGGGGAAAGGAAACAAGGTCAAAACCTTTTTAGTAGTTTAAAAAGTTACATACAAAATAGGCATCCCATTTGTTGCCCCCACAAACCATATTGTCATTCTACCTTTGCCCCATTCTAATCCTTACCAATCCAGAAGAGTGTAAGGTGTATAGAACCCCACAACATTTTTTTTTTGGGGTGTCTTATGTTTCAGCTCCTTGCCATAAGTTTAGCCCAAATTTATATACCTTATCTACGACTCACGGCCGACACTAATTAATTTTTAAGAGGGCCAGCTGAAAAAAATAAAAATAAAATGAAGAATTTTTTTCCAAAATTCTAGAAAATTGAAACCAGTTCAAAAACACAAGATAATTTTGAAACTTACTTAAATTATCTTGTGTTATCATACTTATCATACTTTAAAATTATTGTTGAATTTCTGAAATATTGAGATTGAGGCTGCCATTCCTTTCTTTTCAAAAAATTAATCATTTCAACAAGATTTGCCAAATGTCAATCGCAGGTATGGTATTAACATACCAAGTAAGGCATTTAAATTATTGTTGCTTAATATTTATTAAATAATGGAAAAGCATATTAGGCAAATGTATTTGGAATTTCAGTCAAATTAAGCATTTAGGATTTTATTTGTTTTGGAACTAGGCTAATCAATTGATGGTGGGTGGAATCAACCTACAGGACTTCGAGTTTTAGGGTTTTGCATATATACTGAATTTTGTCATCAGCATTCTGAGGGGTTAAGTATGGCATTCATTCCTGCTATTTTGTTGAAGTTTGAAGAGTTGTGCCGATATGGTAGTATTTTTTTAAAAAATTATTATGTTTTACAATTCATGCATAGGCTAAAGGTGCCAATGCGCACTATTTATTCATTGTTCTTGCTTTGAAGTAACTCTAGTTTATTAGAGGATTTTGCAAAATTTTGAGGAAGTTAGACCATTTCCCTTTTGATTTATTTCCACCTAACTGATAGGTGTTTGTTTATTTTTGTGTAATTTGTTTCGTTTGGATGTGACCAGACTATAAATCCCCCCCTCCTCCCCCAATGTCTTTTCATGATTTTTGAAAGAATGGAGCAAAAGCTATTGAATTTTAAATGATATTCATATTTGGAAGTTAATTTGTTTTTTAAATGATATTTTCACAGTTAAGCCTGCTTTGACTGGATCAGTATTGGGATGGGTGACCTGACAGGAGGTTTAATCCATGGGATTCTGAGTCCAAGTTTTAAAATTTCCTTAGGGTTGCACATAGGCCCTAAAGAATCCTACTCAAAGAAAGTGAAGGTACCAGAGTAGGTGCCACCCATGCCCCATGGCTAGGCTTCAAACCAGTTAAAAACCCGGACCAGGGAACCTCAGTTACCAGGGAGTCTTAGGCATAGAGCCTGAATGACTCTCCTTGGAGGATCACGTCCTTTGGTAGAGGCCTAAGCAAAGAAGCTAAGGTCCTCGGGTAGAGTCCTAAGTAGGTAGATTCGACTCCAGTCCCTCAAATTGAACTACTTAAAATTTTCCAAACACTGCTTTGCCAATAGATTCTAACTGGTTACTATTGGGCCCCTGTGCCATTGATCCAAGTATAGTAAACCTCCTGTAAGGTGGTCATCCCAATAATATATGCAAGTACAAAGTGGGCTTAATTTCAAAATTCTTATGGAACACCTTGCTAAATTAAATTTAAAACTGATTTCCAAAGACAAAAAAGCTAATTTCCAGAGATGAAAAATCACTCTAAAATCAACAACTCTAAACTCAATACCTTTTCCTCCCTTGGTTTGAAAATTGTGAAATGACAATCATGCAACACAGGCCCCACTGTTGGAGAGATTGATTATTTACAATGTGGCCACATTCAAAGGAAACAAAACAAACACCTATCTTGATATGTATATAGAATTTCTCTAAGTCATGCACTAGGTCAGCCAAAACAAATAAAACGGTAATCTGTGGATCTGTCCCTAAACCTACTTATGTAGTGGCGGTGCACCTAAGTACTTAGCCATAAACACAACTGCATCATTAGGTCAGAGGAAGATTACAAGGCCACCTGCTATGTCAAGAAAAAAAGAACGAAATAACCCAAAACACCCATTCCTCAAGAAATTGTAAACACTAATGATTTGTCTCAAAGGACAAATCTAAAAAACCCATAAGCACCCTTTCTCTCCCACACAACCAAATAACTGAAAAACCACTCCACAGAATTGAGATTCAAACCACTGCAGAGAGAGTGAGTTTTTCAAGCCTTGCCTTGCCCTTGCCCAAGCCTTCTTGACTTTCCCAAACCAAAAGAAGAGAAAGATTGACACAAGAACCCAAACACTAGTTTAATGTACACCATATTTTACAATAGCCTGCAAAGAAAATTTCGCTTCAGAGGAGTAGTAGTACTTAAGACTCTAGAGTAATTTTGATATCACTGCGGCAGCAGATTTTTAAAATGTAAGCCAGGGGAAGAAAACTAACTTGCTTAGTTTTGAAGAACTTCGCAAGCCCTTCTTGCTTGTGAAAGCGACTCAGAGAGCTTTGCTGCGGCTCTTGGTTGCTTCTCTCCCCACCAAGAAGACTGTCTTCTTCGATTCCACTAATAATAACTACCTCTATTCTGTATTTATACAACAGCGAAAACGATCGATCTGCGACTTAAGAAGAGCGTTTCTTCTTTCGTTCCTTTTGTAGTACTCTAACGACGCTCTTGCCACACCGCACAAATCAGCCTCGCGACTTCTACTTTGGTCGTGACTCGTGATCCCCTTCCCTCCTCCCCCGCGCGAAGTTCTTTTTTACAAAACAGCATCAAATTCTCGGCTGATTCATGTCCAGAAACGCGCTTTGCGTGATTACTACCTGGGTGGCTTGCTTCTCTTCCAAAAGGCACGAATTACTGAGGAAAGCAATCTCCCTGAACAAAAACAACTACTACTACTCCGTTCTGTGAAGAACTTGGCTGTGTAAACGGGAATATACATGGAGAAGATCGATGGCATCAAAGCTTGAAGAAAGTCGTACTCTCCTCGCTCGAATCGCCTTTCTCTGTTCGTCGTTCTTGCTGCTGCAATTCTCTCTCCCTAATGTTGCAAGATTGACGTTGCGGAGTTTTTCGGCAGATGAAAGGGAGGACTAGATGGCAGATTCAATGCCGGATTGAGTATCCGTCGTGTCTCCCACACCAGCGGAGGAGGAGAAGGAGGAGGAGAGTGACTGGCACTGCGTGTGCTGGTGCCGAGAGGAGAGGGAGAGACAGGCCTGGGCGTCGACGTCGCACTTGCGAATAGATCCTCCGCTTGAGAAGAAGAAGCAGCAGCGAGATGGCTTGTCACAAACCTATCCGTTGGAGGATCCAGCGACTCTCTCACATCCTCCGCAAGAAACCGATCTTCAACGCGCAGCCGTAGCACGCAGCTGTGGAGGACAGGGGATTCGCTTTCCGGAATTTTTAGTACAGAGACTCCCTTGTTCATCTTCCTTGACGCTACTCGACTGCTGCTGTTAGGACGAGCTGCTCCAGAGGCTGAAGACGTCGTAGGAAGAAGAAGAAAACTCGGGACTCCCGACCCCCCGTCGCCTTGCGTGACCGTCTGCTGAGGTTGTTGTTCTCCTGACGCCATGGCTTGTAGATGAAAGACAGAAGCGTGACTGGCCCCCAAAACAAAAACAGAAATACAGTGATCTCTCTGCCACTATGCTTTTGCAATTCCAAACTGACAGTAGAAATTCTGTGAGTGAGTGAGATCTCCTCTGGAAAACAAGAGACAAATGAACTCTACTTTCGCACTCCAAACTATAGCCTACAATTCATTAATTCTCAAACGATCTGTCGCTACGAACATGATGGCAATCTCCAATTCCCAACAAAGAAACCGCCGTTCATCTCTAGTTCGTGCACAAACAGGGAAAAAATAAAATACAAACCACGCTGTAGGACAAAACGAAAAAAAAAGAAAAAAGAAAACTGCACAGAAGAGAAATCCAGATTCAAACGATACTTAATTACTCCCCGGTGAACGCAACCACTTCGTTTTTTGGCGTTTCCTGATAGATAGCAGCAACAATGAACAAACCCCGCATGCGAGAAGAGAAGGAAAAACAAAAACAAAACAAAAACTGCACAGAAGAGAAATCCAGATTCAAACGATACTTAATGACTCCCGAGCGACCGCAACGACTTCGTTTCTTGGCGCTTCTTGACAGGCTAGCAGCAACGACGAACAAATCCCGGTTGAGAGAAGAAACAACGCCTGAATGAAAGAAAAAGGCCACAGGTGTGCCGGCGGGAAGGAAGTTGGGGGAGAATTGGGCAGACACGGCAAGCAAGCAAGAGAAAGAAAGATAGACGATGGTGCAGCAGCAGCAGCGGAAAGAAAAAGAAAGCTGCTGGTGTATGGGATTCTTTTGAAGTTTCAACGGCATGAGGAAAAGACAGGAAATTAAGAACACAAACAAAAGCATAACCGACAACTACTTAGGACGACCGGCATTACCCTAGTTAGGGTTTTTTTTTCCTTTTTTTCGCCAAATTCCTCAAGTAAGTGCACTGGCGACAATCCCCAGCATTAATTAGCATTAACTGGCGGCTGTAGGAACTCACTGTCTAAATCTGGCGACTTCTAAAATTTCCTCAAATATGTCAAAATATGCAGACTTTTTGTGGAATTCGCACTGACCTTTCAAAAATTCGCCCAGAAAAAAACACTGGCCATGGCCGTAGAACCTTTTCAGGTTGAGCAGTAATTAAGTTATTTTTAGAATGTGAATTTTTAAGGAAATTACAATGGAGGGAAAAATACAAAATTTGGTGGAAACCTAGGTTCTTTCCCCTAAATTGCTGAAATTCCAGAAATTATTATTTAAACTTCTGAAGTGGATTTTAAAAAATAAAATAATTATTTGGCACCTGAGTGCTGAACCTGAAAAGTTACAGCGGTACCTACATAACGCAGTAATGAAGCTGGAACCTGCAGGTGGGGGAGCTCTCAAGTACATAGAGGAAATGATTTATTGGGTGGAATGTTTTTGCCATTTTGCCAAAAATATTTTCGATAAAAAATCTGTTACAAATTCGGTGCTATGGTGAAAAATCGCCAAATTTGCTTATCATGAAAGGGTGCTAAAGATTTTATACTTTTTTTATTTCGAATATCAACATATTTGGCTAAATATAATTATGGACTATCACCACTTGAGCAGCATCACCAAAAAAAAAAATTAAGAAAAAGAAATTGTTTAGAGGAAGTGCTGTTTTTTGGTGACAAAATTTCACACTTGGCGATTTTTATTTTTCAGAAAATGAAAATAACGCATGAAAATTTTGTGATTTTGAGGGATTTGTTTTCACCATTTAGCCACATCTAGACCAAGGCACTTCCTGGTTCATAGTGGCCATTTTGCAAAAAAGCTATAGGCCATGCCACCAGGATAGTCGCCATTTAATGCTAATGCTGGGATCCTCACCAGTGGACCTACTTGAGGAATTTCAAAAACATTAACCTTGTTGAGAGGTACTTTCTTTTAGGGTTTTTTTTGTTTGTAGCTAAAGTGGCCATCATCCACAGAACTTGTAGTGTGTTTTTTTGGGTGCGAAATTTTGTCAAGATGTGAAAAATATAAATAAATAAATAAATAATTTAAGAAAATTGGGGTTCTTTGGGCCAAATGTCAGGCAAAATAACATTTGGGAAGTTTTTTTGCCGCATTTGCAATATCGTCAAATTTGGTTAAATATGCTTATGGATGATGGCTATTTGAGCAACATCACAAAACTGAAAAAAAATTCACTGAGAGGAAGATGGGGAAAAAAAAAGTGGCAACCATCCATAAGAAGATGTAGCCAAAATCTGGCAATAAATCAGAACTAAGGTACAAATCTTTAATCGTCTTTCTATATTTTTGGCTATGCACTGAAAACCAGAGATACAAATATGGTGATTTTTGCAATTTAAACAAAACCCTAACTTCTGGTGACTGAAAACCTCTAAAACCACTTCATTTTCAATTTTCAAATTTTAAATTTCTCTTTTTGGTGAATGTATTTTCTGTCAATAAAAAGAAGACTGGTGCTGCTTAGTATATTCTGACTGGGGGTAGGCTTGTGAGCTTTTTGGCAATCATCCCACACACGTCCCCTACAGAACAAGCAATGCTCCAATCACTTCTCCAGTCCTGTAGACATGATTACAAGTCATTGATGATTAGGTCATTGTGAGTTTCGATTCCGGTTTTTTTGGGGGCACTTGCAAAAAAACCTAAGTTTTGGGTGGTCTGGGTCTCTGGAGAGGGGGCCGTTCAAAACCTCTGAGATTGTCCTAAGTGTATCTTTCTACAAACAGAAATGTTCACAGGAATTCTACAGAGGGGCAAGAACTCAACAACTATCTTTCAGGATCTCTTGAAATGAACGAGATCTTCCATGGTGGAAGAACACATCTTCTGAAAATAAGGGTGGGTTTTTAAACTGGAGAAGGGTAGGCCTGTTGGCTCTCCCCTTCTTCTATACACAAAATGCATGTGAGCATTTAGTTTTCCAAAATACCCCCACATTGTTTTGTTCCTATGACACACCTAATGGGTACTTCACTTCCAGAACTCCCGACTCCGAGGGTATTATCAAGTGTAAAAATCAACCCATTTTTGAGGTTTGGTAACACCCTCAGAGTGATGGGAGGGAGGAGTTCTGGAATTGGAGTTGAGAGGCACTTACTTCCAAAACTCCCCACTCTGAGGCCATTACCCTATATACTGTAGCTATGGCCAAAGTGAACCCAGAGTCACCAGCACACCATCCTTGCAAAGCCTGCTATGATTGGGTTTTGGGTTGAACCCTGACTGAATTGTGAGATGCTCTCATTGGCTCAATGATTCCGTAACTCTTCACTGATAACATTTTTCATAATTGCTCTTTGTTCAACCTTTTTTCATCCACACAAAGAGCAATTATGAAATGTTATGAAATTGAGATATCAATTATGAGGGTGGATTGTTATGTCCGGTAATTGGTGAGAGGCTGCTGTTTATTGCAAATAGTGGACACATGTGTACCCTCGCTATTTTTGGAGAAGGCCTTTTTTACTCAATAAAGCCCTTGGCCACAAGAGTTACCAGACTGGAACCCATTCTTGACTCCACCTCATATGAGCCCTTATTCTGGTTTAAGTCAAGAATGGGTTCCAGTCTGGTAACTCTTGTGGACTCACCCACACACGTAAACCCCCATTATGTTTTTCTCCATGTGACATACAGACATTGGAGATATCCACAAGTAATGAAAACAAAGTACCACTACCCACATTTGGTCATAAAGGGAGTGAGATTTCTGAAAAATAGTGAAAAAGTACGTTACGTTAGGCTTCTACAGGGAATAAAATTCAGATTAGCACCAAAGTTTGTGAAATTTGAAATTTTTTTTTTTTCATGATTGCCTTCAATCAATCATTGTTGTGTGTACTGCACCTCGAAATAAATATTTTCGAACCTCGTGCATTTAATGATGAGTTCCAGCATATATAATACCCATATTTAATAAAATTTCATTACTTTGCAAATGACTGCGTTTAAAGGTTAAAAGAAAGGTTGAGAGATGAAAGAAGGGCCCAAAAGGGGGGGTCAGTTTACAAATATCTCAATTCTTCCCAAATATTTTACACGGTCAAATAGAGAATCTCTGCAAAGGTAACCAACAGTTGGAACAAAAAAGTGGTCTGCACTCACATGGGCGAGAGAAATTTCAAACGGTGATTTCTTTCTTTTGCTTTTTGAAAATATTTTATACTCACCAATGTAGGGTGTAATTGCATGTTGGGCTCAAAATATAAGATAGCTAGAGGTGCCTCCGTTTTCAAATCCCTGCAAGTGTATCATAAAGTTTGAGGAGTAGGCTATTCCCAAAGGATTGGCCGGAGGACTTTGAGAATGTTCCTCACCCTTTGGCTTGACACACGGAAAAGCACAAGGCAAAGGTTATCATGAACTTAAAGAGATGTAAATCACAAGGCATAAGAGAGGGGACAGTTCTCAGACCTCCTTAAGATTGGGAGGTATGTTATGTTTACTCAAACATATCAGTGTAGGGTGACTCTTGAGAAGAGCGGTCACCTGAGTTGGAGTCAAGGGGTGCTTTACTTTGACAACTCCCTCACTTCAAGGATGTCATGGAGTGTAGAAACGACAAATTATTTATTATCATTATTATTTTTTGTGTTGCCCAGTAGGTCTCACGGAAAAAATGAGAAAAATGATGGTGGGCATTTGGTTTTCTGAAGTGGTCGCCTCTTACACTCAACGCATAATCTGTGAGGGATATTCATAAATATAAGGTGCCATCCAAATCTACTAGGACTATTTTTACAAGTGCTTCAACAAGGGTATTATGCCCTGAATTCAAATACTGTGTAGTCAATTGCAAGCATGGCCACAAACAAGTCAGATATTGCAGACATTCAACTAGGTAGCAATTTGTGCTACATCACTTACTTAAGTTGCTTTTTAAAAGCTGTATAGTACACTTGACCTCCATCTTCAAATCAAAGGTTAATTTACAGTCCTTGTTATTTCTTGTTATGCCACCAGTTAAATGTCAAAATTTGGACTCTGAGGAAGTGATTTAATTGGTGGGAAATTTTCATCATTATGAAAAAAATTTAAAAGAGATATTCTGTCACAAGTTCCCTTGACCTGGAAAAAAATTTACCCAAAAAAAACCATTAAAAGAATTGCCACAATTGCCTACAATATGCAAGGGTGCTTAAAATTTTCTACTTTCATATTTTGAATATTTCCAAATTTGGCAACATATACTTATGCATGATTGTCATTTGAGCAACATCACAAAATCGAAGGAAAAAAAAAACATGCTGCTCAGAGGCAGCTTTTGTTGTTTTACCCTCATAGATGTCAAATTTGGAGTCAAGTCTTAGTTTTGTTATCAATTGGATAAATGTCAAATTTGGAGTCAAGTCTTAGTTTTGTTATCAATTGGATAAATGTCAAATCTAAACTTAGAGGCCTTGGTTTAGTCTTGGAGTAGCTCCATTCATACCTTTTATTTGGGCCTCCACTAATATGTATCTCATTTAACGTTGAGATGTTTATTTCACTATTTATATGGTCTAACATAGAGATGTTTATTAGGGAGAATTGAGCATTATACCCCATCTCTCCCTAATAAACATGAAAAATGAGATGACATATAATGTGAGAGACTATTCAAATACAATCACTTAAGGCAATCATTATAGACTCACTTGAGTCAATCATTCACCATGGCAGTCACCAGTAGGTTACTTTGGGGGCAGGTCTTCAGTTTTGGTCTCAACTCTAGGGTTTTTTTTTTCTTTCCTCACTTTTCATGAGTCCAAAGTTTGAAGACAAGACTCACTTTGCCAAGGAGGTCCATAAGTTAGTGGACTAGGGTTTAGGCGGGGGAGGGGGGGAGGGGGGGAGGGGAGAATTCAAACCAAAAAAAGAAAGGGAAAAAAGTAAGGAAAGGTGAACTGCGCTGGCGCATCCATTGCACTTGCTTTGCATGTTTTCTTTCTCATGGGAGAAAGGGAAAGGTGGGGTGGGGGTAGGTGGAAGAGGACGATTTCATAATAATAAATGGAAACTTTTTAAATTAAAAGAAAACAAGCATGGCATAAAATTTCTAACGTATCTAGAAGGCACATTATGAAGAGGATTTTTTTCCTTTGCAAAAATGCGAAAAAGGGTCAGCCATTTCTTTTTGTTTTTAAATGCCTTGCCCTCTTCTTTTTTTCTTGTGATACCTAACCTCCGCTTGAAGTATCAATGGGGAAAAAGTGAAAGAAAAAAAGAAAAATTTGGCCGGTGGTTTACCTCAGATAATGCCCCCACTCTTGGGATGTTACCATACTCTTTTTTCTAATTTACTCTTTTAAAAAAAAACAGAAACACGCTTTTGTCTCTTGGAAACACCTGAAGAAAGAGAAGTAGATAAATTCTGTTTCCACGTGCTGCTTCTTGATTGGGCATGCTGTGCACCCAAAAGGCCAATGCGATGGTCGGGAAAAGGATAGCAAATTGGCCCACACACCCACTCCCACAAAAAGTGTTGACTAGATGATGCCACCAGTCAATAACCACGAATCGAATTCCTCCACGTCGACTTTGAGATACTGCTGCCTTTACACGGATAGGATTGGCCCACACGACGAAAGGGCAAAAAAACATACACTGTCGTCATACATTAGCCAATGGCGAGCTTCCTGCTGGATTTCTTGCCAGATTTGGCAATTGCTTGTTATACTTTAAATGGATTAAATTGTTTTAATAGTATTATTATTTCAATTTTAAGTGGGGGTTCGATAACTGACCGCCCAATAATAATATTTTTTGAGGATTTAATTTCAACACATGGATCTTTTTTTTAATTTGAAGATTTTGAAAAATGTAAGGAATAATATAATTACATTAATAAGAGAGAACTTCGTGTTATATGTGTGTGTAAGTTGTCTATTTTGTCAGGCACATGTCACTATCAGGCTTAGGTTCAAATCGCTTTGGACTTGCATTGAAGCGTTTGATTTTACTAATTTTTGTAGATTTTTCATTCTATGTAATATGGGCTGAATTTGTTTTCAAATCTGAAAATCAATTTTAAATAGTTTATTTAATGCAGAAGTCATTCATGTACTAGCACCTATTATGACCAGTGTTTTTCTTGGCGGGGGCATAAATCTTGTCGATTTATTAACAAAATATTGGGGAACTTTTTTTTTCCTAGTGTAAATTTGTCTAATTTTTCTAAATTTGTAGGGGAAAAATTCGCCAATTTTTTTATAAAACGTTGGGGAGTAGAAAAAAAGAAAAGAAAAGAAAAACCTGATTAGGGTTAGAACTTCAACTTCGTACTAGTATTCAAGTTAGTAGTAGAATTTTATTATTTTTTTTTTTTCCTATTAGGTTGCGAGAATTGTTATTAATTAGGGTTTAGGTTTCTGAATGGTTTCCTTGTTTGGAGGAGACGGCATTTTTTTGTGCACACGTTTCCGACCTCCCCTGTGGGAAAG